>MDSW01216903.1_pt1 | contig 25270 bp, 24 predicted proteins | sample 811171 | NCBI WGS metagenome assembly MDSW01 (sample SAMN05326641, study PRJNA326480) | marine metagenome | isolation source: seawater | place: Atlantic Ocean: North West | collected 2012 | reverse complement strand
ATGTTAAAGAAAAATGATGATCCTAAAAATTTCCAAGTCTATATTCAACAACTAATTGATTTTTGTAATAAAAATAATGTTATTCTTTTACGAACTGTTGGTGTGATGTTTGCTGATACTGAAAAACGTGTATCTGAATATGTAAATTAAATTTCCCAATCAAATCTCTGTTTTATAATTCCAAAAAATTCCTCATTATGAGATTTATAAAAATCTAATAATCTATCTCTTGTATCCGGTCTCATTTTTGAGTACTCTGCAGATTTTTGTTTTTGTGGATTTTTAATCATATAATCATCAATTTCCAAAAAGCTAAAAATCTTCTGTAATTCTTTTTGTGGATTCTTATTCATTTGTTCAGTTGATAAAATATGAATTTGTTCTTTTGAAAAAACATTGAACCAGAGTTTTATTTGATTCTCATACATCCCTTTTGATAAATATGACCTTCTTTGATCAACAGTTTTTCTAAATCCATTTTTTTCCATATATTCTAACTCTTTATCTATTGCTTCTTCAAATGTTAATTTTTCAGTATTCAATTTTACTCCTAGATTGTAGTTTGAATATGCTCTATCTACTGGGTTACGAAAAATTGAAATAATTTTTACTTTAGGTATGTTTTGATAAATTCTATCAACAGCCTCCTTTTTCCAAAAATAAAATGGTGTATCTTCTCCTGTAATTGCATTTCCAGTATCTACTCGAACTCTTTTCATTTCTTTATTTGTTGGAAACATTGAACGATACCAATCTATCCCTAATTGATAATTGCTATCAAAAAATCCAATTTCATCATATGCAGCTTGTAAAACAGATGGATGTTCACAAATATTGTAGTATAATGACGTTGTTCCACTTCTTACAGTTCCGATTATGATGAAATCCGGTAGAACTCTAGTCGATGCTGTAATTCCAGAAAATCCACGTTTTACAAACCTATGATACTTTGAACCTAATGAAATCCGGAGACTATCTCTCATATTTTTACTTGAAATTATTATAATTAATTTAATCTATCAAAGTATCTTAACACTAAAAATTATGAGCAACGCCTAAATCATTAATCAAAAAAATCAAAATATGATTGGTTGTATTATTCAGGCACGAATGGGATCATCACGTCTTCCTGGGAAAACACTAAAACTAATCAATGGAAAAACACCAATGTTAAAATTCCAGCTTGACCAACTAAAATTTTCAAGTTCACTAAAAAAAATCGTTATTGCGACCACTACTTTAGATATGGATGATGAAATTGTAGATTTTTGTAAAATAAATAATTTTGATTATTTTAGGGGTAAATCAAAAGACGTACTTGACCGTTATTACCAATGTGCCAAATCTAATAATTTCTCTACAATAGTTAGAATTACATCTGATAACCCATTAATTGATCCTAATATTGTGGATGAGATTGTTGAACTGTTTCTTAATTCTGAATGTGATTATATATCATCTGAAATTCCAAAAATTCAACCACTAGGATTTGCTGTTGAAGTATTTAATTTTAAGTCCCTAGAAAAATCTTGGAATGAAGCTAGTCTTCCTTCAGAACGTGAGCACGTAACACCATATATGTATAAAAATAAAGATCTTTTCAAGCAATGTAAACATCCTTACGTGAAAGATCTTTCCCATATTAGATGTACAGTTGACACGATAGATGATTTCAAATTTATTGAAAAAATTATACAACAATTAAAAATCAATCCAATTCATCTTCATGATGTCTTAGAATTATTATCTAAGAATCCTTCGCTATTAGAAATTAATGAACATATCAAACATGACGGTTATGAGAAATCGTTAATAGAAGATAAAGAGTTTCTAAAGAATAAGGAATAATATGAAAAAAATTATAAAATTATTTGATCCCTCAATTAATTCATCTGAAAAAAATGAAATGCTTAAAGTACTGACAAGTAAATTTTGGGCATCAGGTTCAGGAACAGGTTTTGTAAAAAAATTTGAAACTAAATTCCAATCTTATACTAAATCCAAGGCATGTATTGCAGTAAACAGTGGAACTGCTGCACTAAATCTATCTCTTTCATTATTTAATATAAAAAATAAAGAAGTGATTCTTCCATCAATGAGCTTTGTTTCTACAGCTCATTGTATTGTTGAAAATGGTGGAATTCCTGTATTTGTGGATATTGAACCTAATACTCTTTGCATTGATCCAAAAAAAATTGAAAAAGCAGTATCAAAAAATACTGTAGCCATCATACCTGTACATTTTGGAGGAATTCCATGTAAATTAAATGAGATTAAAAAAATATCTAAAAAAAATAATTTAATCATTGTAGAAGATGCAGCTCATGCAGTGGGCACAATATTTTCTGGCAAAAAAATTGGCTCACATAGTGATGCCGTATGTTTTAGTTTTCATCCTGTAAAGAATCTCGCAATGCCTACTGGTGGTCTAATCTCTATAAATCGTGTAGACCATAAAAAACTCAGTAATCTATTAAACTCAAGACGTTGGTGTGGTATAACTAATCGTAAAGGAACTGATTATGATGTTCATGAAATAGGCTGGAATTACTATATGAATGAATTCTCTGCTGCAATAGGCTTGGCACAATTGAAAAAACTAGAAAAATTAAATCTTCTTAGAAAAAAAATAGCTAAGAAATATTCCACAGAACTTGAAGTAAATTCAAAAATGCCTTATGATACAAATTGTTCTTATCATCTTTATTGGATCTTAGTAAAAAATAGAAAAAAATTCAGAGAACAACTTGATGAACAAGGTATTGAAACTGGTACTCATTACAAACCTATACACTTGATGAAAATGTATAATAAAAATAAAAAATTACCTGTCACTGAATTAGCTGGAAAACAAATTGTTACAATACCGATTCACCCTAATCTTAAAAAATATGAGATTAAGAAAATAATCAAATGTGTAAATGAATTCGCTTAGTTGATTCTAAGTTTTTCAATCTGACGAATAATATCAATAAGTTGAGATAATTCATTTGTATCGATTGATGAACTAGCATCTGGTCCTCTTGAATTCTTTAATTTTACATGTTTTTCAATAAAAATACTCTTTGATTTTTTCTGTTTTTTTAACATTGCAAACATAATTGGTGCTGTAATACCTAATGTATGATCAGAAAAACCATCAAATTTAATTGCATTTTTCCAATTAATTTTACTAATCTTGGTTGGATATTCAGATATACAATAACAAAATGTTTTATTATTTTTTGAAAAAATATTTTCTATTTTTTTCCTATTTCCGCCCATTCCCATACTTATGATTACTGGTTTCTTTGTTAATGACTTCTGTTGTAAGGTTTCTAATGACTATGGATCTTTAAACAAACATGTTCTTGAAGCAATTTTATATCGTTTAACCTTCAATTTTTCTAACAAATCTATAGCTTCTGGATAAAATGCACTACAAAAAAATTCGATTCCTACGTCATCTGCAATTTTCTTTAATTTTTGAGCTTTATCATATGTAATCTCTGATTTTTTAATAAAATTCCAATTTGGATGATTTTCTGTATAGAGATCTTTTGCACGCCACATCTGAAATTTTACTGCATCTGCACCTGCGTTTTTTGATTCCTGAATTAGTTTCACTGCTTTACTAAAACTTCCCTCCCAATTTGATGCTATTTCTGCAACAATAAACGATTTCAACACAGTAAGAATTTTTGAGCAAGATTTAATCGTTTATTGCATAATGTCTTGGTATGGTTAAAAACAATAATCAAGTAATTACCCTAAAAACAGTCACGGATACTGATCATAAATTTCTCTATGAACTACTTGAAAATCGTGATTCTCGTGCTAATATTTCCCATAAAAAAATGCCTACTTACAGACAACATGTAAAATTTGTTAAATCAAAACCATATTCAAAATGGTATGTTATCATGCTTTCTAAAGAAAAAGTTGGTTCAATTTATCTTTCAAAAACTGATGAAATTGGGATTTTCATCCAGAAAAACTTTCAAAAACAAAATCTTGGTAAATCCGCTCTAAAAGAATTATTTAAAAAAAATCCTAGAAAACGATACCTCGCAAATGTTAACCCCAAAAATCAAAAATCTATCCAATTTTTTAAAAATAATGGCTTTAATCTAATTCAGTACACATTTGAACTGGAAAACTCTTAGATTAATCCTGATTTCTTAATCTTATCTAAAAACTCATTTTTAGAAATTTTCGGAACAATATCTGATGTGTAGGAATTCATGTTTTCGATCTTTTTGATATCGTCATATTGTTCTTGGTGTTTAATATTATTGAATAGTTCGTAATGTGGATTAGAAATCATATACAAATTATCTATCTCCCATCCATAACGCATCTCGTCAGAATTAATTAATGTCTCATGTAATTTCTCTCCAGGTCTAATACCAATAATTTTTCTATCTGATTCACCAAGTAATTCTATTAATGATTCTATTAACAATTCCATATCGTATGCTGTTAGTTTTGGAATAAATATCTCTGAACCCTTTCCGATTTCTGTAGCTCGTAAAATAAAATCTAATGCTTCATCCATAGTTATTGTAAATCTTGTCATTTTTAGATCAGTGACGGTGATTGGTTTCTTTTTCTTCATTAAATCAATAAATAATGGGATCACTGAACCACTACTACCTAATACGTTTCCATAACGTACAGCTATGAATTTTGTCCTATGCTTTTCTTGGTTTAGATAATTATTTGCATTTACAAATAATTTCTCCATCAATAATTTTGTTGCACCGTAAGTATTTAGTGGTGACACAGCTTTATCTGTTCCCACACAAATTACTTTTTCCACATTTTGTTTAATACTTGCATCAATTACATTTTGTGAACCAATTACATTAGTTTTAATTCCCTCAAATGGATTATATTCAATTTTTGGAACATGCTTTAACGCAGCTGCATGGAATACAATATCTACATCTTCAAATGCATTTAAAAGACGTTCAGAATCTCTAATATCACCTAGAAAAAATCTAAGTCGATTATCATTAAACTTAGATTCCATTTCGATTTGTTTGCTTTCATTTCTACTAAAAATTCTGATTGTCTCTGCACCTAATTCTAATAATCTGGTTGTTAATGCATTACCTAACGAACCCGTTCCTCCTGTGATTAAAATTTTTTTCCCCTTATACAACATTAAATCCTCAAATTATATGATAAAAAATCTTACTATGTCATATTTCTATTATTTTTCAATATTTTCATTTAATAATTGATGAATTTTATTTTCCCACTCTCCGTCAGAATTTCTTGTCCACATATCTCCTCTAAATTTTTCAATTGTATCCCAAAATTCATCTTGAGAAATCTCAATATAGTCACAAAATTTTTCAATATATTCACTGGAACACTTTCCATCTAATTCCAATACTAGTTTTATTGCTTCATTTCTTGAAATTCTATCTTCTCTAAAATCATAACATACATGATCCATACATTGACCAAAACCAAATTTTATAAATTTCAATAATTGATTGACTTGTGTTAAATCAGTATCTAACTGAAAATATGGTGAATATGTTCCAATTGATTTTTGATCAAAATCATCTGGTCTCCACATCAATCCATGCAATTTTGAAAAAACCGCATTTTCATGATTTGTAAAATCTTTTAAAAAATAATTTAACCAAATTGCTTTTACATTATTTTTTTCTAATACTGATCTATTATAATGGAAAAAATAAAGATCTTTTTCTTTAACTCCTTCAACTTCTAAATAATCTCTCCAGTCATCTGAAATCGTATTTAATTCATTAGCCTTTAATGCGTTTGAGTCAGTACCGACACCTGTATTTCGTGCACCTAATGTTAAACCAGGATTCTCACCTTGTATAATTAATGGTATACTAAATTTTTCAGCAACAATATATGTTGATGCCCACAATGAATATTCTGTAACTTTTACTGGATTTAGATATCTAAAAAAATCTCGTTTTACAAGTTTTTTCATTATCTTTGGATTTGGTCTTATACTAATTACATCAAAACCTAAATTTTTCAAATTTTCTATATTGTATTTTCCAATATCTGTTATTCCACTTGGTTCACTATTCACTAAAAGACAACGTAGTCCTAATTGATCTCTTGCAGTCAATGCTTGTTTTGTACTATCTTTTCCTCCGCTTACTCCTATTGCACAATCATAATTTCCTGTAGAACTACGTTTAGCCCACTTTGATATATCTTCTAATTCTTGGTATCTCTTTTCCCAATCAATAATCTTCTTTTCGTCTTCCCATAAACATGCTCCACAAACTCCATTCTCATCGAAATATATCCCCGGTCTAGAATCTGGTTGAATACATTTCTTACAAATTTTCATATCTTTTCTTAAGAACCTACTTTCTTTCTTCTTCAATATTTTCCCATAATTCTGTTTGTCTTGCATTTAGGCATGATTGACAAACGATATTTAATTTTCCCGTTCTAAATTGTTCTCTTAATTCATTAATCTTTTCTCCATTCCATAATTCTTTTAATGTAGAGGCAGGAATACCAAGTTCGGGAATTCCTTTGATATTTCCAAGTGTTAAATTTTTTCCTTGGAACGTACAACATGGAATTACTGAACCATCTGCCCAAACTGTTGCAGAATGAAATGGTGCATTACAATCTTTTTTATAATCATTTTTGTAAAGTGGTTCTCTTCTCCTCCAACGTTCTTCCTCTGATAACTTCGCTAATTTATCATACCCAATATTTTGTGTTTCTTGAAACTCAATAAAATCCACTTCATTTTCCCATTTTTTCTTAAATAATTCAATTTCATGTTTATTTGCATGCTGAACTGCAAATGAAACTCGGATTAGAGGTAAGGACAAACCTCTTGAATTTCTTAATTCAACAAGTTTTTTTACATTATTTTCAATATTCTCTAAATTATTATCGTCATAATCTATTATCTGTAATTTATTATTACCTTGTACGTCATCGCTAATACTTCTATTTGATTGACGAATTTTTCTGTAGGTCTGTTCTGTTGCAGCATCTATTGAAACAAAAACCCTTGAAATTTTATTCTCTAATATTTTCTCTCTCATTTCTTCATTTAGAAATGTTCCATTTGTAAATAGAAAATTATCCATAATTCCAATTTTATTTGCTTTTTCCCACATCTTGTCAATACTCTTGAACATTAGTGGTTCTTCTCCAGCTCCAAACATTAAAGCCGGCAGATTATTTTCCTCAAATTCATTAAATAATCTATCAATCATATCGTCATCAATCACTTTTGTTGGCCCTTTTCTATGAGATGATAAACACATTATACATTCAAGATTACACTTATTCAAAACTTCCACTAGCACATTCAGTGGATATTCTGCAACTGTATCATAATCATTTTTTGGGTTATCTAAAACCTTGAAATACTTTTTTCGATATTCTGAGAAACGTTCTCCATGTATCTTAACTAATGACTCTGTCAATCGTTTTTCTGGATCTTCTTTTTCTATCCGTTTAATGTATAGTGGGCGAGGATTTGTTTCTGATTTTTCACTCATACAAAAATTTCATTTTAATGATATTAAATTATTTCTTAATAATGACTAGTTTTACTGTTTTTAGATGAATTTTATCAAATAATCAGCAAATTTACTTGAGGCGTCTCCTGGATTTGCTAAATACTTTTTTAGATACTCTTTTGTATTATTTTTTAATTCATCTCTGGTTTTATCATCAAACAAAATTTTTTCCATTGCTTCTTCTATATTGTCATTATCTGTCATAGAAATTATTGAATCTTCATTTACGCATTGAAATTGACCTCTTTCATCAGTTGGTGAAATATTTAAAATTGGTTTGTTCATAATCTGTGATTCTAAAACAATTGATGAAAGATCCCATTCTTCTGATGTGATTGATATTACTACATCTGATTTCTCTATTTCATTAATAACCGGAGAATTAATTTTTAGATTAATTTCGTAATCTTGTTTCTTGAAATACTCGACTAGTTCGTTATTATGTCCTAACTGAATTGGATGTAATTTTACAATCAATTCAATTTGTGGATTTTTAACAACAAATGATAAAATCCGATCTAACAATTTCTCATATCTGATATGTAGGTCAATGTTGTCTTCTGCGGTCATTTCTGTAATTGCTCTTGGTGCTAAGAGGATTGTTTTCTTTTGTGTTTCTGCTTTTCTCTCTACGTGAAAAAATCTATCATGTTTTGGACTACCTGAAACAAAAATTTTCTCGGCTAATACATTTCTTTTTTCTATAAGATATTTTTTCTGCGTTTCTCCCCACACTGCAATTCTATCTCTTATTCTTGAATAACCATTTGTAGAATCAAATCTTGCTGAATAATCATTGTAGTCAGTATATCCATGTTGAAGTAAAATTAATGGGATATTATTATTATAATTCATAAAAACTTTTTCAGTTTCTCCAATGTCATTTAGTTTTACTATAGCTTTAAGATTGATCTTCTTAACTATATTTTTTACAATTATGGCCATTTTCATATATTCTGATAACCTTTGTTGATACATACTTAGAATTTTTTTCCTAATTAACGGCCAAATTGAAACTCCCTTGAATTCAAAAATATTATACAAATTTTGTTCACCAAATAATTTTTTAATCTCATTTCTAATTTCTCTCTCCTTATCTTCAATCATTTTTAATTCATCTTGGGTAATCATATTTTCATGATTTAAAATCTTGAGATTTTTCTTTTTGAAAATTTTACTGCTTGATAAATTCCTAAATCCTGGTGTTCTCATATTACAACATATTATATTTACATTATTGTCTGCTAATTTTAATAACAAATTAGAGTACATACTGGTATCAAATTCTAAAAATAGTATTGTTTCTTTTTCTCTATTACTATAATCAAACCAATATCCTAATGAATTACAAAATATATTCTCAATAACCTTCTTTATTTTTTTATATCTATTTCTTGATAATTTTATTGATAATGGAATCATTCCGATTTTTTGTTTAATCATTATATTATCCCAAAATGCCTGTTCACCTACTGTATTTTTCCATAATTCTAATTCAACATTATTTTTGATTGAACACTTCAAAAATTCTTTCCAATATTCTGTAGCAAAAATTTTTTGTGGTGACTCGCTATGAACTATTTTTCTAATTATAGTAAAATTTAACAGTACTTTTACAATAATTGATTGAAATTCATTATCATCTAAAATACTTAAAATATTAATATTTTCAAAACTAAATCTATTTTCTAAATCTGTATCTCTAAACCAATCTCTTATTCTAACTGAATAATCAAAAATCTCTTGCCTTTCTGATTTACTGATCATTCTATCTGGAATTTCATGTTGTATTCTCTTTTGTTCAAGAACTTTATGTGACTCCATGTTCAAAGCGAAAACTTTTGTCTGATCACCACTTAGAAGTTTTTGAGAAATATTCTCAATATCCTGTTTATTAGAAATTAATACAATATTTTTTGTCATTCAATCACCTTACGCCTTTCATAGTCTCTTAATGTCATAACAATACTGGTTTTGGAATTGGAATCAAAAATCTTCCACCATTTTTAATAAAATTTTTCTCATTTTTTATTATTGCATCTTTATAATTCCATGCAAGTAGGAGTGCTATCATATTCTTGTAATTCTTTGGCTTATCTTTTGGACTTATGATTGGTATTTTTGTTCCTGGTGTAAGTTTTCCTTGTTTTAAAATTGTTGTATCTGTAACAAAATCTAATATCTTATTATCAATTTTACAATAATTTAACAAAACGTTACCTTTAGCTGGCGCACCATATCCAAAAATAATCTTATTTTTCTTCTTTAATGATTCAATTTTCTTTACTAGATTTTTTCGTAGACTTTCTATTGATGTAGAAAATTTATCGTATGTCTGTTTGTTGTTAATGCCATTTTTTTCCTCTTCTTTCATAAATCCTCTGACACTTTTTCTCTCTTTATGCGATCCACTTTTTGAAACAAATACTCGAATTGTACCTCCATGAACATCCTGTTTTTGTATATGAAATATCTCTAATTCATTCTTTCTTAACCATTTGTGTAGTGGAGTAATGAAGAAATACGATAAATGTTCATGATACACCGTATCAAATTCCAGATTTTTTATTAACTTTAATGCATGAGGTACTTCAAAAACAAACACTCCATCATCTTTTAACAAAATTTTTATTCCTTTGATAAAATCATTTAGTTTATCAACATGTCCTAAGATATTATTAGCTATTATAACATCTGCCTTTTTTCTATTTGATATTTTTTTTGCTATACTATGACTGAAAAAATTATTCTCAGTTTTAATTTTAAAACTTCTAGAAATTTTTGCTAAATTTTTAGCTGGTTCTATTCCTAATACATCTACATCATATTTTAAAAATTTTTTTAATAATGTGCCATCATTACTGCCAATTTCAACAACCATTCTCTCCTTTTTCTTCTTTAAAAATTTCTGATAAACATAATCTACGTATTCCTCAAAATGTTGAATTATTGGTTTATTTGCACTAGTCATATACAAATAATTCGAGAATAAATATTCCTTGTCTACAACATCTAGTAATTGTAGATGATGACATGTTTTACATAAATACAGTCTTAGAGGGAAGACTTTTTCAATTTTCTCCCTTTCTTTTCTAGTCAAAAATGCATTTGATGGTGGTTGTTTACCTAGATCTAGAACTAACTTGAACTCCTTACTTGAACATAATCTACAGTTTTTTCTAAATTTGTACCTCATCATTATGTTATCATCCATTATTTTGTATAATTATTACTCCAAAGTTTTCACTTTCTGATAAAAACCACTTAGTTTTGCTAATCTAATCAGTATCCTATTGAAACTTTTCATATGCTCTGATTCTTCTGATTCTGGTGGAATATACATATCACAACAAAAATTTTTCAAAACTTCATCATCAGAAATGACTCTCTTTTCCTGAATAATCTTTCTTTCTTTTCTAATCATATTGATAGAACGTATAATGCTTCCATAACTTCTAATTTTTTTTAATAAAATTCCTTTTTTTGCAAAAAATCCAAGCATAATTATTTCGAGTAATAATAATGATGGGAATAGCTTTGCAATTGTTTTTAATGAATAATTTTTCAAAATTACAAACCATCTGTTTCTTTCAAGAAAATAAAATTTTTTACCTGACCATCCCCATCCTGCACTTCCGTAATGATGAATTATTGTTTGTGGTACATACAATGATCTATATCCAAATAATCTTGCTCTCCATCCAAAATCTAATTCTTCATGATATGCAAAGAAATTTTGATCAAAATAGCCAATTTCATTAATAATATCTCTTGGTAAGAACATACATGTTCCAGAGGCGTAACTAACCTCTTCTACTTTGTCGTGTAGATTTGTATCTCTTTGACCTTTATCCCTAGCAAAACCAAATCCAAAAAGATTGATCATATCTCCAGTGCCATCCAATATCTCTGGATTACTCATCTTCACAAACTTTGGTTGGTACAACGCTACTCCATATTTCTCATATGCAAACAAAAAATTGTCTAACCATCCGTCTGTAACTGTTACATCATTATTCATTAAGATAAGAAATTTTCCTGTTGAATTCTTTATTCCAATGTTTAATCCTTCAGGGACACCTACATTCTCCTCATTTAGTATAAATTTACAATCTGGATATTTTATTGCGGTCTGTCTTCCACTATTATCTGGTGAGGCATTATCTACAACCACAATCTCATAATTCCCATTCGTTTTTGATTTTATTGAATTAATACAATTCTCTAGAAATTCTTCTCCATTATAATTTAAAATGACTATTGAGACTAACTTTTGCTCCATGAGTAAACTCGACTTTTGTATCTAATAATTGATTACTAAACAATAATAACTAATCAGGACATTTTTTTTTGTATTGAAGCCAAAAATCCAAGAATATGATTTAGGTATAAAAAAAATTTCTATTAATCTTCATCATGATGATAGAGGATTTCTTGGGGAAATCTTTAGACAAGACTGGAACGATATTATACCTGATTTCATACCAAAACAATTTCTAATCTCCCAAAGTAAACCCGGTATAATTCGAGCTTGGCATAGACATCTAAAAAATCAAATCGATATACTTTTTGTTCGAAAAGGTAAACTAAAAATCTGTGCGTATGATGGAGATAAAAACTCAAAATCATATGGAAAATTAGTTCAAATAATTTGTGATTCTAAAAACCCTGAAATGATTATGGTTCCAGGTCATTTGTGGCATGGAACAAAAAACATAAGTGATGAAACCTCAGAAACAATATATCTTATTAACAATCTTTATGATTACGAAACCCCCGACGAAGAAAGAAAAAATTTTGATGATTCTTCAATCATTGATCCAAAAACAAAAAAAACATTTGATTGGAATAAGGAGGAACCATAATGAAATTACTCGTTACTGGTGGCTTGGGATTTATAGGAAGTAATTTTATTATCAATACCTTATCTAAGTACCCTGAATATGAAATAACAAACATTGATGCAGAATTACCTGGTTCAAATCACAAAAATTTAGAATCAATTAAAAAAAATTCTAGTTATAATTTTGTAAAAGGTAATATAACAAATAAAGCAGTAATGGAAAAACTAATTCAAAATTGTGATCTAATTGTAAATTTTGCGGCAGAATCTTTTGTAGATAGAAGTATTTTAGACGCTAATCCCTTTCTAGTTTCAAATATACGTGGTACATACACAATTCTTGATATAATTAAAAATCAAAATAAAAAATTTATCCATATTTCAACTGACGAAGTATTTGGAAGTCTTGAAAATGATAGTGCAGATGAAAATTTTAAATTTAATCCTTCAAATCCCTATGCTGCGACAAAAGCTTCTGCTGAATTATTAATTAATTCTTATAATACAACTTATGATACTGATTGTATTATTACACGTTGTACCAATAATTACGGTCCTATGCAATTCCCTGAAAAACTTATTCCAAAAACAATTTTGCTTGCTTCACAAGGGAAAAAAATTCCCGTTTATGGAAATGGTAAAAATATCCGTGATTGGATATTCGTTAAGGATCATTGTGATGCAATATTAAGTGTGATAGAAAATGGAAACTCTCAAGAATCTTATAATATATCGGCTCATAATGCTGTCTCTAATATTGATATTGTAAAAAAAATCCTTTCAAATATGGATCTCACATTAGATCTAATTGAATTTGTGGATGATAGACCTGGTCATGATTTACGTTATGCTCTTGATTCTTCAAAAATAAGAAATGAATTAAAGTGGTCTGAATCTAGAAATTTTGATGATGGTTTACAAGAAACAATTGATTGGTATCTGAATAATAATGAATGGTCTAATGAAATCCCATCTGATATATTTACGTCATCAACACCATGGAAAAATTAGTTTTTATTTAATCAATAATATGGTGAAAAAATGAAAGGAATTATTCTGCACGCTGGACATGGGACTCGTCTTAGACCTCTTACCCATACTGGGCCCAAACAACTTTTACCTATAGCCAATAAACCAATGTCTGAATACTGTATTGAATCTCTCAAAGATGCAGGAGTATACGAAATAGCAATTGTAATTGGTGGTGTTGGTTCCAACAAAGTACAAGAATACTATGAAAATGGAGAAAAGTTTGGAGTAAAATTAACATACATTCAACAAGATTCTCCTAGAGGTATTGCACATGCAATCAGTTTATGTAAAAATTTTATAGAAAACGAAAAATTTATTGTTTTTCTTGGAGATAATTTCATTAATACAAGCATAACTGATTTTAGAAAAAATTTTGAAAATTCTAATGACGATGCTTCTCTTCTACTATGTAACGTAGATAATCCGCAACAATTTGGCATTGCATATCTTGATGGAAATAAAATATCAAGAATGATTGAAAAACCAAAAAACCCCGAATCAAATCTGGCCATAACTGGTATATACTTTTTAACACCAAAAATATTTGAAAAAATCAAACAATTAAAACCATCTTGGAGAAATGAACTTGAAATCGTTGATGCATTACAAATGATCTTAGATGATAAAGGTATTATATCATATAATATTATCACTGATTTTTGGAAAGATACTGGCACTCCTGAAGATATTATTGATGCAAATAGAACTATCTTAGAAAAAATCAAACCAAATAATGTAATTAACCATAAATTCGTTATTGGTAATGTCTCAATTGGAAAAAATTCTATAATTAATAATGAATGTCAAATTAATGGACCTGTTATAATTGGTGAAAACTGTATTTTGGATGGTAAATCTGTAATTGGTCCTAATGTTAGTATAGGTAATAATACGCAAATCACTGATTGTAAAATTAAAAATTCAATCGTTATGAATAATTGTCAAATTAATACTAAAATCTCTATTACAGATAGTATAATTGCATCAAATTCTAATATATCATTACAAATTGATAATAAAAACGATAAAAAATTTCTTCTTGGCGAAGGAACTAAACTTTCTCTATAAAAATCTCAAAATCAAACAAAATTGTAAAAGAATATTCATTACCTAAATGCTAATCTCTTGTTAGAACATTAAATATACTAGGAAAAATTCATTGATTTATGAAAACTCCTATTTCCACGTTACGTAAAAAATGTTCATTAATTAAATTAGTTATTACTGATGTAGATGGAGTTTTGACTGATGGTGGAATGTATTATTCAGATAAAGGCGATGTGATGAAAAGATTTCATACACGAGATGGAATGGGTGTAACATTATTAAAAAATCAAAAAATACCAACAATTATCATTACAAAAGAAAAAACCAAAATTGTAAAACAGTGGAGCAAAAAAATGTCAATAACTCACCTATACGATGGTATACAACAAAAACACTCTCTGTTAAAAAAAATCACTCAAAATTATAAGATCAATCCAAAAAATATTGCGTTCATTGGAGATGATGTAAATGATATTGAATTGCTAAAACATGTAGGTCTTTCTGCTACGCCAAACGATGGAATAATGGAAACAAAAAAAATTTCTGACTACATATGTAAAAATTCTGGAGGTCACGGGGCATTTAGGGAATTAGCTGATTTAATTTTAAATTCTAGAAAAATTTCAACATAGGTGCTATAATGATGAAAAATTCTAATATACAAAAATTATTTGATGAAAGTTCAAAAATTATCCAAAATTCAAAAATTCTTGAAAGCCAAATCAACTCCTCTATTTCATTAACAACAAAATCATTAAAAAATAAAAAAAAGATAATAATTTTTGGTAATGGTGGAAGTGCAGCAGATGCTCAACATATGGCTGGAGAATTAATTGGAAGATATCTATTAGAAAGAAATTCACTATCTGCAATTGCTCTAACAACTGACTCATCAATTCTAACTGCGTTAGGAAATGATTATGGATTTCACAATATTTTCTCACGCCAATGTGAAGGACTTGTAAAAAATGGCGATGTTGTAATTGGAATTTCTACAAGTGGTAATTCAAAAAATGTGATTCAGGGAATTTCAAAATCTAAATCATTAGGTGCAAAAATTATTTCTCTTACAGGTAAAAATACATCTAAAATGAAAAAATATAGTGACATCCTAATTCCAGTTCCATCAAATAAAACTCCTAGAATTCAAGAAGCCCATCGAACTATAATTCATATAATATGTGAACAAGTTGAGAAAAATCTTTTGCAAAACACTAAACATTAGTAAGTCACGTTTATAAAAAAAAACTATTGATCTAATTTATGGTGTTCATCACTGCTGAAATTGGAATTAATCATAATGGCAGTCTAGATATTGCAAAAAAACTCATTGATGTAGCACAAGGTGCTGGATGTGATGCAGTAAAATTTCAAAAAAGAACCGTTGATCTAGTTTACGATACTGAAACATTAAACTCTCCACGAGAAAGTCCATGGGGTTCTACTACAAGAGAACAAAAAAATGGCCTCGAATTTTCTCTCAAAGACTATGAAATTATTAATAAATATTGTAAAAAGAAGAAAATCCAATGGTTTGTATCATGTTGGGATACTAAAAGTCAAATTGAAATGCAAAAATTCAAAACAAAATTCAATAAAATTGCATCCGCAATGCTTACTCATAAAAAACTTCTTGAAATAATTGCTAAAGAAAAAAAATATACTTTCATCTCGACAGGAATGAGTACCATTAATGAAATTGAATCAGCTGTAAAATTATTTAAAAAATATAAATGCCCATTTGAATTAATGCATTCTCATAGCTCTTATCCTATGAATATAGAAGAAGCAAATCTAAATCTTATACCATACATGATTAAAAAATTCCATTGTAATGTTGGATATAGTGGTCATGAAGTAGGTGCGTATAATGTATGCATTCCTGCAGTAGTTCTTGGAGCAACTTCTATAGAGAGACATATTACTCTAGATAGAACAATGTACGGATCAGATCAATCTGCATCATTAGAACCTGATGGATTACGTAGGATGGTTAGAAACTTACGTGATATAGAAAAAATTTTAGGTGATGGTAAAAAACGTATATGGAAATCAGAACTACCTGCAAAAACTAAATTAAGAAAAATTTTCTCTTGAAAAATTCATAATTATTCTCTAATCTTAAAAAAACAATAAAGTCATTAACAATGAATAGATATCTTATTAAATAAATTTAAAGTATTGGTAAGTAGAGATTTTAAAATTGAAAATTACAATTGGAATTCCTGCATATAATGAAGAGAATAATATTGCAAAAATTATATCGGAACTTATGAACGTTACAAATTCTATAATTGTTTGTGATGATGGGTCTTCCGATAAAACAGGAGACATCTCAAAAAACTTAGGTGCAATTGTAATTACACATGATGAAAATAAAGGATATGGATCAGCTATTAATTCAATTTTTAAAAAAGCAGTAGAAATAGAAAGTGACATACTTGTTACATTTGATGCAGATGGACAACATCAAGTAAAAGATATTCAAAAATTAATAACACCTATTCAAGAAAATAATGCTGAAATAATAATTGGTTCCAGGTTTTTAGAAAATGAAAGTAAGGTTCCTAATTATAGGAAAATTGGAATAAAAGTAATTACTGGAGTTACAAATGCTTCGATCAATCAAAAACTTACTGATGCACAAAGTGGATTTCGAGCGTATAGTAAAAAAGTTCTAAAAGAAATCATACCTTCTGATTTAGGAATGGGAATATCTACTGAAATCTTAATTAAAGCTAGTTCAAAAAATTTTAAAATTCTGGAAGTCCCAATAACTATCCTCTATACTGGTAATACATCCACACATGATCCAGTTAGTCATGGAACCTCTGTATTATTGAGTACAATTAAGTTCACCTCAATTGAACATCCATTAAAATTCTATGGAATTCCCTCAATAATTTTTCTTACATTGGGAATAATTTTTACTTCATTCGCAATTGACTATTATATAGAAGTTGGAAGATTGAACACAAACATGACTCTACTTGGTGCAGGAACAGTTCTAATAGGTGTAGTATTACTTATCACTGCAATCTTGTTATTTAGTTTAATTACTGTTGTACGTGAAAAACATAATCAATAATTTTTTATAAAATTCATTTTTATTTAAAATTACTAAAAATTTCATAATTTATCTGAAATATCTTTACAATATGGATGAAATTTTTATCTGTAGAATCGTAAATTTTTTCTAGATAGGGGAATTTTTTTTCATTTAAAAAAACATCTTCTAAAAATTCTGGTTGATCTCTATCCGATATAATCAAATGTGTCAATCCTTTTTCTTTTGAATTACTTAGAAATGATTCTATAGATGTGTGATCCTCATAATCAATTCTATTACTTAGTCGTTCCACATGCCCATTTTCATCAAATTTTATTGAGTCATGGAATTTATCGTATACCTCAGCTGATTTAATGTATTTTGTCACTGGTGGAAAAGTATTGTAACCATATTGCTCATTAACAATAACCCTTGCAATCGAAAATGCCTCAATGTCAAATGAATTATCTTCTCTTTCAAATTCAATAAATCCTAGTGATAATACCACTACACCACAAATTATTAGTGATGTTATCAAACTATGATTTCTAATTTTATTAAAAATTACTTGTATTGAATAAAGTGATAATAAAGCAAAGATTGGGTATAAAATAAATAAATATCTTATTTCTTCAATATGTCTTCCGTAGATATAAAACGCTGGAATTAATAAAACTAAAGAATAAAAAACTACAGAGAAAAATCTTGCATTAATTTTTAATTCATTTTTCTGTTTAATCAAATAAACTATTGATATGGATATGAAAAAAATAAAAATTGGTAACATAGTAATTCCCAAAAACTTAAATAAATTTATTATTCCAAATCGCAGAAAATCTGGAATATTATTTTCACCTTCTATTACCCATTCTTCTTCTCCTTCTACCGGACTTTGAATTCCATTACCAAGAATATTCGTAACATGAATGATACCATCAATCATATTGCTTAACATCCCATCATAACCATAAGCTTCTACTCTCAAAGCTGCTATTGGAGTAATAACAAGTAAAAACACTATAATCATCAAAAAATATTTTTTTAATTCATTTTTCTCATATCTATATCTTACAAAAAACATTATTGAAAAGGGAATTATTAATAATAATCCTTCATATCTCATAAATGATAAGAATCCAATTATTGCAAATGAAATAATAATAATTTTTATACGATTACTTAGAAATAACCAAATTGCTGTTGTACTTAAAAAAATAAAAATTGGCAATGTTCCTCCTGAAACAGAATTAATTACAATATTTGGTTCTAGTATGAATAATGCAGGTGCAATCACTGCAATTTTTTCAGTAAAGAATCTTCTTGCTAAAAAATAAACTGGAATAACAGTTAGTATGGAAAATGACATTCCTAAAGTTCTCTGTAAATATGTTAAATTCATCAAATCATTTGAATTACTTATTGACATGAAAAATGAAACAACCGTTGGCCATCCATTATTTGCTAATGCAACATTTTCTGGAAATTTTCCAATACTTCTTTCAGTTAATGCATACGCAAAATAATCTAATGTATCATAACTAAATTGAATATCATACGGAAAATAATAAACTCTGAGTAATATCCCGACAAAACTGACTGTTGTTATGACTAATATGGAATTTCTAATTTTATTTTCCATTCTTCTTCTCCTTGATTGATACAATTCCTAAGAATGCACATTCTATACATGATGCGAGTAAAAATCCAATTGCTACGCCATAAATTTCGAAATATATGCCAAGTAAAGTAATTCCACTAATTCTGGCAATTACTCCGATGGTTCTACCAATCAATAGAAGCTTACTTTTTTCTACTGCTAGTATTTTTGATGTTAACATAATTATCATTGTTTCAGGAATTATCGCAATACTGATTATCTGAATTATGGTTATGGCATCTACAAAATCAGGGAAAAAATGTGGAATAATTATGGGTGCAAGAAATATTCCTATTATTGCAAAACAAACTGAAATTAAAATAGTAATCTCTTTAATTCTTCTAGTAGATTCACCGGTTGCATCATGAGGTACAATTAATTTGTAAATGATATTTGGAAAGATCATTAATGCGGCAAATATTTGTAATGAAAATGCAAAATTACCTAATACCGTAAAACTAAGAATAACTGGAATTATTATCTTATCAAGATGATTTCTAAGTATTACAGTTAATCCAAAAAGATAATTAGAAATTAGAAATTCTTTACGTGGTTTCAAAAGTGAAAAATCTGGTTTTGAATCTTTTAATCCTTTGTAGGCTTTTATAAAAAACCCAAAATATGCGATACCAATAGCAAAAATAATTCCATCTACACCGAATGCATAAAAAAAACTTATTCCAAGTACAACAGTTAATCCTTTTTGTAATAAAACATATCTTGAATAAGATGAAAAATGTTTTCTTCCTATCATATCGCCAATTGCTAGAGTATTGATTACATATCCAATTACAACTAAACCAGGTTCAATTTTATAAAATAAAATCATAACAATTCCTGAAGCCAAAATTGTTATACATAATGAAATTAAATACAGAGTTGATTGTATCTTAAGCTTTTTTGCCACTGATACAATTATGGAATTCTCATGGGCAAATAATGCAAATGCTGATGCAATATTGGCAATACCTAAAATATAAAATATTTCTCCATATTGTTCTGGATCAATTAATGAAGCGATATAAAACCAAAATAATGCAGTACTTCCTGTACCAATAATATCTGCAACTCCTATTGATGTAATATTCTTAAATTTCTCTGGTATTTCCAATCTAATTCTTCTTTTTATTCTTCCATTTGATATTTACTACAGTTTTACAAAATCAATCATTGTGTTAATCTAAAATCATTCCATTATCCCTATGTTCTCTAGCTTGAGATTTTTTTAATATATTCATTAGATAATAGTTCCAAGGGCTTGCCATGCAATAAAACCATCTTCCCAGCATACAAGAATATTTTTATTTTTATAAAATGGAAATATTTCTTTAAAATTCTCGTCATTCATTTTTCTGTTTAAAAAATTCATCAAATGTATCTGCGATATATTCTCTCTCTTTTTCTAGAATCTGAAGATGATTCCCTATAAAGAATGAATTTCGCATAATTAATTTTGAGTTTTTTAATTCACCATGTTTTTCCCATTTTAATAATTTAGCAACTGGCTGTTCTGTGAAATTACCTGACATGATAGGTCTTGTTTCAATTCCCTTTTTTTCAAGAAAATCAGTTATCTCTCTCCTAGAAAATGATGCATTTTCTTTGATAGTAAGTGCATAACCAAAAAATACATGATCCGCTAAATTTCTGGTTGGTAAGATTAGATCATCAGAATATCTCATCAATCTTTCATTCCAATACTTTGCTGTTTCTCTTCTATGTTGAATTAATGAATCAAGTTTCTTTATTTGATGTCTACCAAACGCTCCTTGTAATTCTGTAGGTCGTAAATTGTAACCAACATTAACAAATAGAAATCTTGGATCAACATCAGAATATTCTGCATTTATTTCATCTTTCTTTTTCATCTCTCTAGTCCATCCAAACGTTCTTAATGATTTAGCTATCTCTGCAATCTCTTCATTATTTGTAACTAGCATTCCACCTTCCATCGTTGTAATATGGTGTGACAAGAAAAAACTAAATGTTCCAATATCCCCAAATGTTCCTACTTTTTTTCCTTCTTGTGATGCACCATGTGCCTCACAAGAATCTTCTACCAAACGTAAATTATTTTCCTTTGCAATTTTAGAAATTCTTTTCATATCACATGGATAACCCATTAAATGTACTGGCATTATACACGATGTATCTTCCGAAATTGATTCCTCTAACAAATCTGTATCTATGCAAAGAGTATCAAGATCCACATCAACAAATAATGGTTTACAACCTACATTAACTATTGGCGAAACTGTAGTTGACCAAGTTACTGCTGGTGTCACAATTGAAGAACCTTTTTCAATCTTATTCTCCATTAGTGGATTTGTTAATGTGGATAATGCTAGAAGATTAGCAGACGAACCAGAATTAACCATTATTGCATTATCAATTCCTAAATATTCTTGAAATTTATTTTCAAATGAACCCACTTTTTTTCCCATTGTAACCCATGTTGTTAACATTGAATCTAATGCATCTTCAACTTCTTCATAACTGAATGATGGTGCTGCTAATGGAATTCTTGACTCACCAGGAATAAATTCTCTATTTGATTCTAGGGTCTCAAAAACTCTTTTAATCTCTTCTTTAATAATATCATTCAATTTGTATAATTCAGAAACTTTTGTTTAATGATTTAAGTCTAATCTTTTATTAATTCTACAATTCGTTACCTGATATTCTTTTAAGATGTTCATTAGCTAAAAGTTCTAATGGTCTATCATATTTCTTAAGAAAATCTTGCATTTTAGATTGTGAAATTTCTACATCAGTCAATATTCCTCCTGAATAAAAGAAATCAGAAACAATATTTTCAAATCCCAATAAGTCAAAATCAAATGATCTAGAATCTATTAGGTTAAGATATCTGTCTAAATCTACTGGACTTACCTTCTTCTTCAACGATTCATTGATCATCTTTGGTAAGCTCTCAATGGATTGTACTTTTTCAACTGATGGTAAAATCCCAAAAGGTAAATCTCCAAAAATTATTGAGGGTTTTTCAAAAAATGCTACATCGAAAGCAGATGTACCACGAATAGATACGAGTAATGAACAATTTTTGTATAATTCTTCTGTAGAAAATTTTGGATGAAGTAAATGTAAATTGGGAATATCCTGAATTTCTTTGTACTCAGAAATACTTCTCCAACCTCTAACTCTCATAGCTGGATGTTCTTTTACAAGCAATCTAAATCCAATTGGTATAGATTTTGCTACATGTCTTAGAACTTCTATCTGATTTGTATAAAATGGTGCGTAATGAAGTAGATTCAATTCTTCATCAACTGATAAAGGGAAATAAACAAATGGTGTTGTGAGATCTACATTTTTTTCTAAATTACGTTCAATAAAATTTTCTCTGTATTTTTGCTTACATGAAAACTTTAGAGCATCTATAACCACACAAAATTTGTTTCTTCCATAGTATGAATAATTATTTTTTGTGTTATCCGAATCTGAATATAAAACATAATCTGATAATGCCCTAAGTTGATCTGATTTTGATTTATTTCTACCTTGTAAGTATTCTTTCATTGTTTCTGAATAATTCAAAGATTCTTTGTATTTGCGTAATTCATCAAAATTCCTATTCAAAAATTTTACATCATCAAGTTCTACCCCAAATTCAAAATTTTCTCCTCTTTCTGCAATAATACTTCTTTTTCCAATTCGTGTAGTATACATTCCAAGAACCTTTATTCCCTTTGCTAAACACAAGTCATGAAATAACTTATGATGATGCAATGGCGGATCATATGTAAGAAAAAAATCTGGTTTCAAATCATCAATTATCTTTTCAAAAAATTTACACTCTTGTTCTAATATCTGAAGTATTTCTTTTCGGGAAAATTTGTATAATCTATTAAATCGATAAAATATTCTCTCATTAATAGCCAATTTCCATAAATTAATGTTATATTTTTTCTCAAAGTTCTCTAAATATTCTATATCTGGCTCTTCATCTATTTTTTTAATCTGATCATGATAATACCATGATTGCTTAAACGCAACCTTGTTCTGTTCTTCAAAAAATTTCTTTAGTTTATTTGAAACATCAATTATTGCATAACTCTCTATATCACATTTTTCTTGTAATTTTGTTGCTATGGAATAATGCAAAAAGAAATTATTTATCCAATAAATTATTCTTTTAGCCATATTACTATCTTAACTCACTATATAATTTGAAATTAAATCAAAAATATTAAACGATACTATAGATTTATTCTCCATAATTGTATTTGTTACAATGAAACTTTAATTTAGATTTACACTCTAGAATATCATGAAAAAACATCTCTTAATTCTCACATTATTCCCGTTATTGTTCTTTTCAAATTCTGAATATGCTTATTCAGAAACTCTGAATTTATCACATGATGGAGGAGTTAATATTGAAATTATTTATCCTAATTCAGTTTTAGTTGACAGAAAATTTCCTGTTTCATTCTTAATACAGAATAATGGTTGGGAAAGTAAACAAGAAATTTTTTTGAAACTTACTAGTCCTGATAGTGCATTTGTACCATTAACTAATGATCAAATAAAAATTGATGAGTTAACCGAGTCTAGTTCATTTGGTACTACACTTGATTATGTAGTTGATGAAAATGCAACAGAGGGAACACATTTCCTAAATATTGACTATTCACAAGTTCTCTTGAGTAATAATATAGATCCTATGATTCCTACGCAAATGAATTTTGCAATACCTATTGATGTTCAAAATAAACCTCATATTTCTATCGAAACAATTACTCCTGAATCTATATTTGCGAATTCTGAATTTTCAATACACGCAACTATTATGTCTCAAGATATTGATCTTGAAAATGTCACTCTTGAAATTATTGCATCTGATGTAGAATTTAGAGGAGATACTTATTACAAATTATCATCTCTTGAAAAGCAGACTCCATACACAATTTCTGCAGAATTGATTACTCCTCTTGAAAATATTTCAACGGAATACACTATTCCAGTTAAAGTTATTTTAACATATGTTGATGATCTGGGGGAAACCAATACCTCTACACAATCAATGCCTCTTTTACTAAGACCTAAAGCAATGATGGAATTTACAAATGACGGTGGAATATGGATTGGAGATTTCTTCATTGCACCATATGTTAGTATAGGTACGATAGTTGGTATCCCTGCTGGTGCCATACTATCTCTAATCATTCGACGTTCACAAAATAAAAAGAAAAACGAATCTACTAATTCTGTTTAAAAAAGTGTATATAGATCAAAAAAGTGTTCCTCCCATGCTCAAGACAGTAAGTATTGCAGGAATTGAAGAACAAGGAATTCCATTCAAAAGAGAAAGTACCAGCTTAGATGAAGCAACTCAACATGTTTCAATTGGTAATCTAACTTGGATAGAATGTGTCGTAGATGATATTGTAACTGAAACTCCAAAGATTCTTGATAAATTAAATATAAGAATGGATTCTAGCACTCTACTATCTGGTTATCTTACTGAATACGAAGATGCAGGTGATACTCTAGGAATTATGGTACCATTCATTTTTACTGGCGAAAATCGTACTCAAACATCCCCATGTTTGATCTTCGTGAAAAAAGATCTTATTTTAACAATTCACGATGATTATGGTGGAAAAATTACAAAATTATATAATTATTCTAATTCTTTAATGAGAAAGTTACCACAAACTCCTGAAAGATGGGCTGAACGACAGACAATGTTGCTCTTTAGATTACTAGATGAGGTTAGTGAAACGAATTTTTCTGCTCTCAGAACAATTGTTGAACGTGCTGAACAAATAGAAATTGATCTTGCAGGTTCACGTCAAATCCATAGGGATTTATCCACTGAGTTGTCCAATATGAAACGATCACTTTTGTCATTCCTTAATGCAGTTTGGGCAACACATGACACTGTTCGAAATCTAAAGTATGGTGATCCTGACATGCTCACTGATGATGATGATATTTTAGAAAAATTTGAAGTTATCCTTGCTACTTTAGATAGACAAATCCAAATGGCTGAAAACGTCATGGAGGTAATTTCTACTGGTATAACCGTAATTCAAACAGAATCTACAAACCAATTAACTAAACTCATAGTTTGGTTGACT
>MDSW01054412.1_pt1 | contig 25282 bp, 23 predicted proteins | sample 811171 | NCBI WGS metagenome assembly MDSW01 (sample SAMN05326641, study PRJNA326480) | marine metagenome | isolation source: seawater | place: Atlantic Ocean: North West | collected 2012 | reverse complement strand
TCGGCGCCAGTCTCGATCGTTACTTCGATTCGCTCAACGGCTGCGCGCCGCCGCGCGATCTGTACCAGATGGTGCTCGAACAGGTGGAAAAACCGCTGCTCGAACGGGTACTCGATTACAACGAGGGCAACCAGTCCCGCGCGGCCCAGATGCTTGGCATCAACCGGGGCACGCTGCGCAAGAAGCTGCGCAGCTACGCGCTCGACCGCTGACCGCGCACCGACGCGGCAAGACCACACCACCCGCACTGCGGGTGTTTTTGTTTCAAGCGGATGAGAATCCGCCCCACGGATAAAGGCCATCGTGACTGCACCCGAGACCTCCTTCGCCCCGATCCGCCGCGCTCTGATCAGCGTGTCCGACAAGACCGGCGTGGCTGAATTCGCCCGCGTGCTCTCCGAACGCCATGGCGTGGAGATCCTGTCCACCGGCGGTACCGCGAAAGCCATGCGCGAGGCGGGCGTGCCCGTGGTGGACGTTGCCGAGCACACCGGCGCGCCCGAGATCATGGATGGCCGCGTCAAGACGCTGCATCCGAAAATTCACGGCGGCATTCTCGGACGCCGCGGCACGGACGACGCCGTGATGGACGAGCACGCGATCGCGCCGATCGATCTCGTGGTGGTCAATCTCTACCCGTTCGAACAGACCGTGGCCGCACCCGACTGCGACCGCGACACCGCGATCGAGACCATCGACATCGGCGGCCCGGCGATGCTGCGCGCGGCGGCGAAGAACCATGCCTACGTCACGCTGGTGGTCGATGCCGTCGACTACGACGCCGTGCTCGGCGATCTCGACGCCCATCAGGGCACGAGCACCGCCACGCGCCGGCGTCTGGCCGCCAAGGGCTTCAACCATACCGCGAGCTACGACCGTGCCATTGCCGACTATCTGCGCGGCGACACGCAAACACCCGACGACAGCGCCCAGGACGCGCTACCGGAGCGCTTCGTGGGTGCGTTCCATAAACGCCAGGATCTGCGCTACGGCGAAAACCCGCACCAGCGCGCCGCACTCTACGCCGCCGAGACGCCGGTAGCCGCCAGCCTCGTCGATGCCCGCGTGTGTCAGGGCAAGGCCCTGTCCTACAACAATCTCGCCGACTCCGACGCCGCCCTGGCCTGCGTGCGCGCCTTCGACCAGGCGCCAGCCTGCGTGATCGTCAAACACGCCAACCCCTGCGGCGTGGCCGTGGCCGCCGATCTCAAGACCGCATACGAGCGCGCCTTCGCGACAGACCCGACTTCGGCCTTCGGCGGCATCATCGCTTTCAACCAGACGCTGGATCGCGCGACGGCCGAACAGATTCTCGCCAACCAGTTCGCGGAGGTGATTCTCGCGCCGCGTATCGACGACGACGCACTGGGCGTGTTTTCCCAGAAGAAGAACCTGCGTGTGATCGCGACTGGGGATTTTCGCCCAAATGCCGAACCGGCACTGGCAATTCGCCAGATTACCGGCGGCCTGCTCGTGCAGGACGACGACGCGCTGCTGTTCGACCAGAACAAGCTCGATGTCGTCACCCGCGCGCAGCCCGACGGCACCCAGCTGCAGGACCTGCTGTTCGCCTGGCGTGTCGCCAAGTTCGTCAAATCCAATGCCATCGTCTATGCCCGCGACGGGCGCACGATCGGCATTGGCGCCGGCCAGATGAGCCGTGTGGATTCGGCCCGAATCGCCGGTCTGAAGGCGGCTGACGCCGGTCTCGACGTCGCCGGCTCGGTGATGGCTTCCGATGCCTTCTTCCCCTTCCGCGATGGTTTGGACGCCGCCGCGCAAGTCGGTGTCAACGCTGTGATTCAACCCGGCGGATCGATCCGCGACGACGAGGTGATCGCGGCTGCCGACGAGGCCGGAATCGCCATGCTGTTTACCGGTATCCGGCATTTCCGCCACTGAGGCACGACGGCTTTTCGACACGATCGATTATTTGCGTCATTTAATTGACGCGTGTTATCACTCCTCCTGACCGATCGATAAATAAAACCAATCAGGGAAGCCGCATCCACGCGGTCTGGAGGAAAACACCCCATGCGTATCGTTCTATCTGCGGCGACCGCTGCCGCGTTTTCATTGTCCGTAGCTGCGGTACCCGCGATCGCCGCGGAAGACGGCGGACTCCTCAAACAATTGCTCACCGCGGGCAAGGACAGTGCCGAACCGGCACCGAGCAGCCCCGCCGATAACGCGCAGCGCCGCGCCCCCCAGGCGAACGGGAACGGGAACGGCAATAGCAGTAGCAACGGAAACGGGAACGGGAACGGGAACGCCGACATGGCGGAGACGGACGCCGAAAGCGGCGGTTCGCCAACCCAGCTAGGCCAGTTCAGCGAACCGTTTGCAGAGCCGACCATCGTCGTGGACGGCGAAGAAGTCACCACTGAAGAACGCTGCGTTCCCGGCGCAGACGGCATGCTCAACTGCAAGCCCGCCGCCGGCACCGTCGCCAATCTCGGTGATGGCCGTTTTCTCTATCTCAACGCGCTGGAAGGCACCGAGAACGTCGAGCTTTCGATCATTGCCGAATTTGGCGAGGTCTCGGTCAATGATCAGAGCCGCGTGTTGTCTCTGGATAGCGGCGACCAGCCAAGCTGGATAAAACCCCAGCCGAACGACGGCGGCGCCAACCCGGAAGGCAACGACAGCGAGACCCTTGCACGTGGCCTCCCGCTCGTGCCGAACGGGCTGCTCTCCACTGCCGACAACACCAGCAAGAACGATGGCGCGCTATTCTGTGCCGACGTCGTCTTCCTCGGCGACGGCCGCGTAATGGCCGTGGGCGGGACCGACTACTACAGCGAGCCAGGCGTCGATGGCCTGCCGGTCGGTGTAGTCGAACTCGAGGGTCTGAAGTCCTCGCGTATCTTCGATCCGGAAAGCAACACTTGGAGCCAGAGCGGCGACATGCAGTTCGGTCGCTGGTATCCGAGTCTCGTCACACTCGCCGACGGCGACGTATTCGTGGCCAGTGGCGTGACCAAGCTGCTCAAGCCGGTCTACCCGGAAGAACCGCTCAACTCCGGGCGCAACGTGGTCCAGACCGAGACCTACGATATCGACAACGGTACCTGGAGCGAGAACGGCGACGCCGCCCAGCGTTCGCTGCCCCTGTTCCCGCGCATGCATCTGCTGCCCAACGGTCAGGTTTATTACAACGCCGGTGGCCAGGCCTTCAATCCCTTCGGCCAGGCCTATGACCAAGCACTGTGGAACATCACGGCGGCCTACAATCCCGAAACCAAGAGCTGGACGGATCTCGGCTATGCGGGTCTCCCGCTGCGCTTGAACGAAATTGGTCTGAGCGAACTCACCAGTACGCTGAATCCGACCAATCTCAACGGCGAGCAGGTCGGCAGCCTGCTGAAAGATCTGTTGGGCACGACGCTCAGCGATCCGACCGCCGCCGTCCGAAACCTGCTGGAAACGCCGGTCGACGCCCGCGCACTGGAGCGCGTGATCGGCTCCGGCATGCGTGGCTCCACCTTCTCCGCCATGCTGCCGCTGCGCCCGGATGCGAACGGCGGCTATCACGAAGCGGAGTTCTTGACCGCCGGTGGCGTACCGACCTACGTCGCCGCGGGCAGCCCGGGCGGTTACCTGCCGGTTTCCTCGTCGCGTATCGACACCGTTGCTGTCAACAACGACGAGATGAGCTATTCCTCGCGTCTCACCGGCCCGCTGAGTCGTCCGCGCTGGTACGGCTATTCGGTTGTGATGCCGGATGACAGCGTAATGGTTTTCTCGGGCGGGGACCGCGACGGCGTGGTGCTCCCGGGCCTGGAGGGCGCGATCCGCGAGGCCGAACGCTTCGATCCGGAAACCGAGACTTGGCAGGTCATGGCGAGCGCGCATCGCAAGCGCACCTACCACAACAGCGCGGTGCTCATGCCCGACGGTCGCGTGCTGATTGGCGGCCATTCGCCGATCAACACGGCCTATCTGTCGTTCATCAACTTCGACAGCATCGGGCTGGCCGATTATCAGAGCCGTGATCCGTCCTTCGAGATCTACACCCCGCCGTACGCCATGCGCGACGACCGGCCGGTGATCAAGAAGTCGCCCACCGAGCTCGAGACCGACGGCAATGCGTTCACCGTGCAGGTCAATGACCCCACGGTCGACCAGGTGATGCTTATCCGTCGTACCGCGACCACGCATCTGGTCGATGGCGACCAGCGCGCGGTGATCCTGCCCATCGCATCGCGCAATGGCAACAACCTGACCGTCCAGATGACCAACAATCCGTCGGTGCTTCCGGCCGGCCAGTACATGCTGTTTGTCAGCCGTGAAGACGCCAACGGCAATCGCGTGCCGTCCGTGTCCGCCCCGGTCAGCGTCATGCCGAACCCGGCCAGCCAGGAGGGTCCGGTAGACCAGCCCGAACCGGCAGCCACACAGGTTGTCGACGCCAAACAGGGCCCCGGTCTGATCGGCAGTGTCCTCAGAGGCGATCTGGTGCGCGGCCTACTCCAAGGCAGCGAACTGGGCAATGGCGAACGCGTATCGCCCCTTATGCCGATCACCGACCTGCTGTCGGGCGTGACCAGCATTATCCCCGCACCGAAAACGCTGATCACCGGTGTACCGGAGCTCACCAGTGAACTCCTGCAGGCCGGCGGGCGTGGCGTCGGCGTGGGTGTCGACACCGCCACCAGCCTGCCGGGCGCGACCCTGGGTCTAGTCGAAGATCTCGGTAGCGCGGCGCAGCCGACCGAGCAGTCGGCGGCTTCATCCTCGACCGACGAATGATATGCGGCAAACTGTACAGCCGGCTCGCTTATGCGAGCCGGCTTTTTGCCATTATCGGCTTGCTCGGCATGGCCGGTGTTATTCATGCCCATGGGGGCGACGATTCGGAATCGGGCGACCTACGCCCGGTCATGGATCCACTACCCGCAGATTTGGCGGGCGTCCGAGTTCAACTCCGGCGCACACTCGCGCCACAGCTTCTCGTCAGCAACGACACCGATCGGGTACTGACCATTTTCGATCACGATGCGCGCCCGTTTCTGCGCATCGGCCATGGCGAAGTCCAGGCTGATCTGGGCGCCGCTGCCTTCCACCGCACCAATACACTGATGGCACCCGGTGCAATCGCCGAGGATGCCTCTGAAGAGGCACGCTGGCGTACCGTGGAACCGGAGCCGAACTGGGGCTGGTTCGATCTGCGACTGCGCACGGACAGCATCGACGTGCCGGAAACGGTTCGCGGCCACGGCAAGCGTGCTTTTATAGGTGCTTGGTCGATTCCTGTCCAGCTGGGCGAGCGTCGTAGCGCTATTACCGGTCATTTCGAGTTCGTACCGGAACCCGGCGGCATTCCCGAAGCTCGTATCACGGATACCGGACCCCTCGGCGAATCCGCCCTGGTGCGCGCGATGAACGGCAGTGCCCGTACCGGCCTGTTTCTGTCCTATCGCGGGAACCAACCGCTCATTGTCCACGGCGCGGCCGACGAGCCGATGCTGCGCTTCGACAGCGACGGTGTGGCGGTCAACCGTCACAGCCCGACATGGAAAGAAATCGCCCCCGCCGGCGCCCCGCGTTATCAGGCGGGCGACGGCACGGACTGGGCCCGGGTTTCAAGCCAGCGCAGCTATGGCTGGATCGACCCGCGTGCCGGCTTCACCGGCACGGTGGAATCCGCCGACGAGGCGTCCGTGCTTAAACGCTGGACGATTCCGGTCACCCTCGGCGAGCGCGCGAGCGCGATCAAGGGCGTCACCGAGTGGAAGCCGGTCGAGCCACTCGCCAGCGCACACTAGACCTTTCCCGACAGGCGGCGGCGCCAGCGCGCCGTCGCCATTCGCTGCATCGCCACGCCGGATGTCCACGTCGCCCGGACCTGTGCTGGTTCGCGCACGCCGGCCGCGCCCGGCCCACGCCGGACAGCCCGGCGATATTCGGTTTTTGGGGGATTCATGGCGAGCCAAGGCCATTCGGCACTGGCGCGTGCCGCGACGCATTGCGCGCTTCATCTGGGCTTGGTGCTGGGCACGACGGCCCATGCACAAACCGCCGACGAGTTCGACACGGCGCATAACCTGCTCGGCGATCCGGCCGGCCTGCGTTCGAATGCCGCCGCCCATGGTGTAATTCTCGACGCCAGCCTCACGGCCGACTACTCGCGCGTACTCGACGGCGGCGCGCGCAAGCGGGCGAGCGCGGCGCGTTATCTCGGCGAAGCGGGCATCACCATCGACACCGAAACGGCCTTCGGGCTGCGCGGCGGTACCTTCTATATTGGCTATGTCGGTTTTCACGGCGACGACGGCAGCCGCGACGTCGGCGATTTTCAGGGCACATCGAACATCGATGCCGACGCTTTCGACGCGTTGTACAGCCTCTGGTATCGGCAGACGTTTTTCGACAAGCGGCTTGCGATCAAGATCGGCAAGGAAGACGCCAACACCGACTTTGCCTATGTGGACAACGGCGGCGCCTTCATTCATTCATCGCCGGGGTTTTCGCCCACCGTCCAGGTATTCCCCTCCTACCCGGACCCGGCAACCAGCGTGAGCGCGTTCGTGCGCCCGGGCAACGGCGTGTATATCGGTGCCGGTGTTTACGACGGCGCGACCCAGGCCGGGGTTCGCACCGGTACGCGCGGGCCAAGCACGTTCTACGACGACCCCGGCGGCCTGTTCTCGATCGCCGAAACCGGCCTGGCATACGGCGACATGCACAACGGTCGCCTGGGCGTGGGCTACTGGCATCACTCGGACGAGTTCGAGCGTTTCGATGCCGGCACCGAAGACCATGCCGACGGCGCCTATGTGGTCTGGGACCAGACGATCTATGCCGAACACGCATCGGGGCGTGAAGTCGGCCTGTTTGCCCAGTACGGCTGGGCCAACGCGGCGATCAGCGAGGTCGAACACCACGCAAGTACGGGCCTGCAGATCCACTCATTGCTGAGCGGTCGCCCCGATGATGTCAGTGGCCTGATGGCCAGCTACGTGGCGTTTTCGGACGCGCCCGCAGCCGGCTTTCGCGACGATCACGAACTCGCCATCGAAGCCTTCCACGCGATTCAGGCCACCGGCTGGCTCACCCTTAAGCCGGATCTGCAGTACATCGTCAATCCCGGCGGCATGGGCCTGGACGACGCCACGGTCGCCACGCTGCGCGCGCAAATCTCGCTTTAAGACGAGCCGCGAGCCCAGCGCGGCGCGGCGCGGCGCGGAAACACCGACCGCTACTCGATCACGCCGCAGTACATACGCACGCCGCCCTTGCCGTGGTGGTGCTCGCCATGATCGTCGTACCGATCAGCTTCCGCATGCACCATCACCGCGCGGCCGGCGAGATCCGACACCGTCAGCCGCGGCGCGAGTACGGGCGTGGTCGCCGACCCGTCGGCCTCGACGGTCAGGTTGGGCAGATCGCCCAGATGGCCGTCGCCGTACGGCCCGGCATGACGTTCGGTCTGCTCCGGATCGTAATGTCCGCCCGCGGCACCGCCCGGCATCTTGTGATCCCCCATGCGGGTGGCGCCACAATCGGCGTTGGCGTGAATATGGGTGCCGTGCAACCCGCGCGACTGCAGGTCGTGCAGCGCGGGGGTGACGATGAGGCCGTGTTCGGAATCGGCGAAGCGGATCGTGCCCACCGACTCGGCCTCTCCCTCGCCCGTGATGTGATGCAGCGTGGCGGATGCGCCGGCGGCATAAACCGCCGGACACGCGGTCACGGCCGCCGCGGCCGCGATCGCGGCGCAGCGTGTGCGAATAGACATGGTGTCTCCTCTTTTCTACCGGTGACGCCGACCACGTCGCGCGTGTCGGCGCCCTGTTCTTATGTATTGTGTTGCGCGCGACCAGTATAGCCGCGCCGTGCTAGCTCGTCGCCGCCAGCAGCGTCACCACGACCTCGCGCCGATGTGGCGCGCTACGGTGTTCATAGAGATAGATGCCCTGCCACGTGCCCAGATTCAGCGTGCCGTCGGTGATCGGCACGGTCAGGTCCATGCCGGTGAGAATGCTGCGGATATGGCCAGGCATGTCGTCCGGGCCTTCCATGTCGTGCGCGAACATGGGGTCGCCATCGATCACGGCCTTCGATATCCAGCGTTCGACGTCGTCCCGCACGCTGGGGTCGGCGTTTTCACAGATCATGAGCGACGCCGAGGTGTGGCGGATGAATACGTGGCATACCCCCGTTGCCACCTGTGCATCGCGCACGACCGCGTTCACGTCGGCCGTGATATCGCGCGTCGATCGGCCGGGGGTCTCGAAAGCGAGTGTCTTCTGCATAAGCGTGTCGCCGAAAGATAACTCGTGACAGCCTAACCCGCGAAAAACCGCGGCGTCGCATCGCGGGCGACGCCGCCGGTTCGCCGCCTACAGGGCGTCGAGCTTGGCCACCAGCATCTGATTGACCTCTTTCGGGTTCGCCTTGCCCTTCGAGGCCTTCATCACCTGGCCGACCAGAAAGCCCACGATCTTGGTCTTGCCGTCGAGATACTGCTGCACCTGGTCCGGATTGTCCGCGATGACCTGGTCCACAAAGCCCTCGATCGCGCCGGTATCGGTGATCTGCTTGAGCCCGCGGTCTTCGATGATCGCGTCCGCGCTCTCGCCTTCACCCTTGAACAGGGCCTCGAACACATCCTTGCCGATCTTGCCGGAGATGGTGTTGTCGGCCACCCGCGCGATCAGACCGCCCAGCTGCGCGGCGCTGACCGGCGAATCCGCAATCGTCAGGCCGTCGCGATTCAACGCGCCGGACAGATCGCCCATGATCCAGTTCGCCGCTGGCTTGCCGTGGGTTTTTGCATCGCCGCCCACCGCGGCCACGGTGGCCTCGAAATAATCCGCCAGGACGCGCGACTGGGTCAGCGCAACGGCATCCTCGGTGCCGACGCCATACGCTGCGACGAAGCGCTCGCGCTTAGCGTCCGGCAGTTCGGGCAGATCGGCACGGGCGGATTCGACGAACGGCTCGTCGATAACCACCGGCAACAGGTCCGGATCCGGGAAGTAGCGATAGTCGTGCGCTTCTTCCTTGCTGCGCATGGAGCGCGTCTCGTCGGCGTCCGGATCGTAGAGCCGGGTTTCCTGCACCACGGTGCCGCCGGATTCGAGAACGTCGATCTGGCGCTCGACCTCGAACTCGATCGCTTTTTCCAGAAAGCGGAACGAGTTGACGTTCTTGGTTTCCGTACGCGTGCCGAATTCGCTCGAGCCGACCGGACGCACCGACACGTTCGCGTCCACGCGAAACGAGCCTTCCTGCATGTTGCCGTCGCAGATACCCAGATACTGGACCAGCGCGTGCAGCTTGCGGGCGTAGGCCACGGCCTCGGCCGCGCTGCGCATGTCCGGCTCGGACACGCACTCCACCAGCGGCGTGCCGGCGCGGTTGAGATCGATGCCGGTCTCGCGATCGAAGGCCTCGTGCAGGGACTTGCCGGCATCTTCTTCGAGATGCGCGCGGGTGATGCCAACCCGCTTCTCGGCGCCGTCGCCCAGCACGATATCCAGATGGCCGTTGGCCACGATCGGCAGCTCGAACTGGCTGATCTGGTAGCCCTTGGGCAAGTCGGGATAGAAATAGTGCTTACGCGCGAATACCGATGTCGGTGCGATATCGGCATCGATGGCCAGCCCGAACAGCGTGGCCATGCGGATGACGTTGGCGTTGATCACCGGCAGCACGCCCGGCAGCGCGATATCCACCGCACTCGCCTGCGTGTTCGGCTCCGCGCCGTAGGCGGTGGGCGCCGTCGAGAAGATCTTGCTTTGTGTTGCGAGCTGGATATGCACTTCCAGCCCGATCACGGTTTCCCAGGCCATTATTCGAATCCTGCCGGACGCTTGGTGTGCCAATCGGTGTTCTGCTGGTAGGCGTGGGCCGCACCCAGCAGCCGGGCTTCCTCGAACCAGGGCGCGAGCAGCTGCAGCCCGACCGGCAGCCCGTCGACGAAACCGGCCGGCACCGACATGCCCGGCAGCCCGGCCAGGCTCGCCGGCAGCGTGTAGACGTCGTTGAGATACATCGATACCGGATCGTCGAGCTTTTCGCCGAGTTTGAAGGCCGGCGCCTGGGTTACGGGTGCTGCGATCAGGTCCACGTTCTCGAAGGCGTTCGTGAAGTCCTGTGCGATCAGCCGGCGCGTCTTCTGCGCCTTCAGGTAATAGGCGTCGTAGTAGCCGGCCGAGAGCACATAGGCGCCGACCATGATGCGGCGCTGCACTTCGCGGCCGAAGCCTTCACCGCGCGAGCGGGTATAGAGATCTTCCAGATCGACCGGGTTCTCGCAGCGATAGCCGTAGCGCACGCCGTCGAAGCGGGCCAGATTCGACGACGCCTCCGCCGGCGCGAGCACGTAGTAGGTCGAGACGGCGAGATCGGTATGCGGCAGCGTGATCTCGACGATTTCCGCACCCCGCGCCTCGAACTCGGCGATCGCCGCGTCGATGACCTGGCGGCTGGCGTCGTCCAGCCCTTTCGCGAAGTATTCCTTCGGCAGCCCGACCCGCATGCCTTTGAGGAAATCGTCGCCCTGAGCACCGAGGGCGCCGACATAGTCCGGCACCTCGCGCTCAACGCAGGTGGAATCGCGTTCGTCGAAGCCGGCCATGGCCTGCAGCACGTGGGCACAATCGTCGGCCGAGCGGGCAAAGCAGCCGCCCTGATCGAGGCTGGAGGCGAAGGCGATCATGCCGTAGCGCGACACCCGCCCGTATGTCGGTTTGATGCCGGTCACACCACAAAGCGCGGCGGGCTGGCGGATCGAGCCGCCGGTATCGGTGCCGGTGGCCGCCGGCACCAAACCTGCGGCCACCGCAGCGGCCGAACCGCCGGAGGAACCGCCCGGCACGTAGTCGGTGTTCCAGGGGTTGCGTACCGAGCCGTAGAAACTCGTCTCGTTCGACGAGCCCATGGCGAACTCGTCCATGTTCGTCTTGCCCAGCGTGACGGTGCCGGCCGCGGCCAGCCGTTCGACCACCGTGGCGTCGTACGGGGCAACGAAATTGTCCAGCATGCGCGAGCCACAGCTCGTGCGCGTGCCGCGCATGCAGAAGATGTCCTTGTGCGCGATCGGCAGGCCGGCCAACGGCGTATCGGCCGCCGCGCCGGCGTCGATCGCCGCGGCGCGTTCGCGGGCAGTATCGGCACAGCCGCTGATCAGCGTATTGAGCGTTTCATCGTGGGCGGCGATGCGATCGAGATAGTGCGTGGTCAGTTCCGCTGCGCTCGTCTTCCCAGCGGCCACCGCGGCCACCATGTCGCGAATGCTGCGATCGTGGCTCATTCGATCACCTTCGGCACGAGATAGACGCCCTCTGCGGTCGCGGGGGCGATCGCCTGGAAATCGTCGCGGTCTGTCACGGGCACGGCGCGATCGGCACGCAGCCGCGCGGCGAGATCCAGCGGATGCGCCATGGGCTCGACATCGGTGGTGTCGGCCTTTTCCAGACTGGCCACGACATCGAGAATATTCGACAACTCGCCGGCATATTCGGCGATCTGGTCGTCATCCAGACCCAGTCGCGCAAGCCGGGCGACATTGCGTACCTGATCGGCGGTCAGACTCACGGGCTTTGCCTTTGCTGTGCATTGACGTGTGAAAAACGCAGCGCCGGCAGCGCTGCGCGGGCGTAAAACTAGCATAATCGACCCTGGCCTGACTGTCGGCGTTGCCGACACGCACCCCCATTGCTAGCATTGCGATCTTCAGTGCGTCGCGACGCGGAGTCGCGGTGCCCGACGCGCGTGTTCTCCACGCGCTTTTTTGTACTTGCCCCCGGGTGTGCCTCAATGCTGGACAACTTTCGCGGCCTGTTTCTCAACGATCTCTCGATTGATCTGGGCACGGCCAATACGCTGATTTATGCGCGCGACCAGGGCATCGTGCTCAACGAGCCGTCGGTGGTCGCCGTACGCAGCGATGTTCGTGGCGGCAAGCGCATCGAGGCCGTGGGCCATGACGCCAAGCGCATGCTCGGGCGCACCCCCAATCACATCACCACCATCCGTCCGCTCAAGGACGGCGTGATCGCCGACTTCACCGTCACGGAGAAGATGCTCCAGCACTTCATCCGCAAGGTGCACAAGAAGCGCATGCTGCGCCCGATGACGCGCGTGCTGGTCTGCGTGCCCTACGGCTCGACGCAGGTCGAACGTCGCGCGATCCGCGAATCGGCGTCGAATGCCGGCGCGCGGCGCGTGTATCTGGTCGAAGAGCCGGTCGCGGCCGCCATCGGCGCGGGCATTCCGATCGGCGAGGCGCGCGGCTCGATGGTGCTGGATATCGGCGGCGGCACCTCGGAAGTCGCGGTGATCTCGCTCAACGGCATCGTCTACGCGGAATCCGTACGCACCGGCGGCGACAAGTTCGACGAGGCGATCGTCAACTACGTGCGGCGCCAGTACAACATGCTCATCGGCGAATCGACCGCCGAGTCCATCAAGCAGCAGATCGGCACCGCGTTCCCCGGCCACGAGGTCAAGGAGATCGAGGTGGTCGGCCGACACCTGTCGGCGGGCGTGCCGCGCGCGTTCACCCTCAACTCCAACGAAGTGCTGGACGCGCTGCAGGAGCCGCTGTCGAACATCACCAGCGCGGTCAAGCTGGCGCTGGAGTCGACCCCGCCCGAGCTTGGCTCGGACGTGGCCGAGCGCGGCATCGTGCTGACCGGCGGCGGCGCCCTGCTGGCCGACCTGGACAAGCTCATTTCGGAAGAAACCGGCCTGCCGGTGATCGTTGCCGACGACCCGCTGACCTGCGTGGCCCGTGGCGGCGGCATCCTGCTGGAAATGATCGATCGCAAGACCGGTCAGCTGCTCGCGCTCGAATAGCACGCAACGCAGTTGCGCAAGGCCTGTACGCCGGCCTAATCTGGCGCGATAACATCAGTTAATTCCACGGTTTCGGGGGCGTTGGGTGCGCGGACTCGCCGAGGACGACAAAACGCCGTTTCTGGGTCGCCGCATCGCGCCGGGCATCCGAATCGTCGCGATCGCGATCATCTCGGTCATCCTCATGATGGTCGACCACGCCAGCACGTCCCTCACCCCGGTGCGCAGCACACTCGCCGTGGCCACACAGCCGATCCAGATGATCGCCGAGATGCCCGGCGAAATCGCGCATTACATGGGCCGGTATTTCGACCGCGGCCAGCTGATCACCGAAAACGAAGCCCTCGAGCAGAAAGTGCTGCTGCTGCAGGCGCGTCTGCAGCGTCTGGCGTCGCTGCAGGCCGAGAACGAGCGCATTCGTGCCCTGCTCGCCTCGGCCAGCTCACTGGACCAGAACGTGCTCATCGCCCGCATTCTTTCGGTGAGCCCCGACCCCTACCGGCACTACATCAAGCTCAACAAGGGCAGCACCGACGGTGTGTTCGTGGGCCAGGCCCTGGTCGATGCGAACGGCATCATGGGCCAGGTCACCGATGTGACGCCGCTGGATTCACGCGCGATTCTGATCACCGACGCGAATCACGGCATTCCGGTCGAGATCAATCGCACCGGGCTGCAGACCATCGCCCAGGGCAGCGGCAAGTCCAACGAGCTGCGCCTGCCGTTTCTCGCCAACAACGCCGACATTCGCGCCGACGATCTGCTGGTGACGTCGGGCCTGGGCGGACGCTACCCGGCCGGTTATCCCGTCGGCACGGTGACCAGCGTGGTGCATCAGCCCGGCGACGAGTTTCTCGACGTGGTTGCGAACCCGAGCGCGCATCTCAACCGCGGCCGCGAGGTGCTGCTGGTCTGGACGAGCAACACCGAAGCCCAGGCCCGCGAGGATGAAGCCATCACCGAGGCCGCACCCGCGGACGACGCCGGCGCCGAACCCACGGCACCATGATCATCGAACGCCGCGTCAGCGGCCTGTTGATCGTGGCCACGCTCGGCGCGGCGCTGTTTCTCGCGCTGCTGCCCCTGCCGGACGCACTGTCGGCCGTGCGCCCGGCGATCTACCCGGCGACGGTGCTGTTCTGGGTGCTCATGCAGCCGATGAGCTTCGGGCTGATCGCGGCCTGGTGTTGCGGTATCCTCATCGACGTCATCTACGGCACACCGTTCGGCGAGCACGGGCTTGCGATGGCGGTGGCCGGCTATGCCGTGATCCGGCTTCGCGACCTGCTGTGGACTTTTCCGGTTTGGCAGCAGAGCGTGCTGCTGCTGCCGGTATTCATACTCTACGAATTCGTGCTGTTCTGGATCGACGGCGTCGCCGGCGCGGAAGTGAATCAGTGGTGGCGCTGGCTGCCGGTCTTGACCACGACGGTGATCTGGCCGTTCTGGGCCTCGCTGCTGGAACGCATCGCCGAATTCGAGGTCGGATAGCGTGGGGTCTCAACTATCCTTCATAACCGCCTGAGCGGGTTCGCAAACCGCCGGCGCTTCGCGCGCCGATCATGGAACGTGTCCGAGCGACGGGAGCAACTGACACCGAATGGCCGCCGATAACGCCATCAAGAACCATGCGGCCGAGCGCAGCATGTTTCTGCTGCGCACCGCGGTCGCGGGCGCGGTCATCGCCGTGCTCGTCGGCGTGCTGCTGTTTCGTGTGAGCTATCTGCAGGTGCTGCGTCACGGCTATTACGAGACCCGATCCCAGGACAACCGCATGCGCGTGCAGGTGATGCCGCCGGTACGCGGGCTGATCTACGACCGCAACGGCGTCATCCTTGCCGACAACCTGCCGGCCTATCGCCTCGAAATCGTGCCCGAGCAGGTCGAGGACTTGTCCACCACGCTCGATCGACTCGCCAACATCATCGAGATACGCGACGCCGACCGGGATCGCTTTCATGAACGCGTGGCCAAGACCCCACGCTTTCGCGGCGTACCGATCCGGCTCAATCTGAGTCAACGCGAAGTCGCGCGCTTCGAGGTCAACCGCGGCGACTTCCCTGGCGTGGAAATCCGTGCCGGCCTCACCCGCCACTATCCGCTCGGCGCGGTGGCCGCGCATCTGGTCGGCTATGTCGGCGGCATCACCGTGCAGGATCTGCGCCGCGTCGACGAGAAGCGCTATCGCGGCTCGAACCACATCGGCAAGTCCGGGGTGGAGTACAGCTACGAATCGCGCCTGCACGGCGAACCGGGCTCGCGCGTGGTCGAGACCAATGCCAGCGGTCGCGCACTGCGCGAGCTGGAAATGAATCGCCCGACCGCCGGCGAAAGCCTTTATTTGACCATCGATGCACGCCTGCAGAAAGCGGCGTTCGACGCGCTCGGCGACCAGGACGGCGCCGTCGTGGCCATGAACCCGAACACCGGCGGCCTGCTGGCGCTGGTATCCAAGCCCAGCTACGACCCGGATCTGTTCGTCGACGGCATCAGCCACGTCAACTACAAACGGCTCATCACCGATCCGCACAAGCCGCTGTTCAATCGCGCGCTGCAGGGCCAGTATCCGCCGGGTTCCACGGTCAAGCCCGTGATGGCGCTCGCCGGGCTCGAAACCGACCAGATCGAGGCCGACAAGCAGGTGTGGTGCCCCGGTTTCATCACCCTGCCCGGCAGCAACCATCGCTACCGCGACTGGAAACGGTCCGGTCACGGCTGGGTGGACATGCCGGAGGCGATATTCCGCTCCTCGGACGTGTATTTCTACAAGCTCGGGCTCAAGCTCGGCATCGACAATATTCACCGCTACGGCGAGCTGTTCGGGCTTGGCGCGCGCACCGGCGTCGACCTGCCGCGTGAAAACAGCGGCATCATGCCGTCGCGGGCCTGGAAGAACGGCACCCGCAACCAGCCGTGGTATCCGGGCGAAACCCTCAACACCATCATCGGTCAGGGGTTCATGACCACGACGCCGCTGCAGCTGGCCCAGATGACCAGCCGCATCGCCGGACGCGGCGACGGCTACAAGCCGCATGTTCTGCGCGCATGGAAGAATCCGGTCGACGGCAGCGTGACGTCGAGCACGCCGACACCGCTGCGACCGATCCAGCTCAACGATCCGGCGCACTGGCAGGTGGTGATCAAGGGCATGGAGGAAGTCATCGGCAATCCGCGAGGCACGGCCTATCACTACGTGGGCCAGAATCTGGACTACACGATCGCCGGAAAGTCCGGCTCGGCACAGGTCACCAAGCTCGCACAGAACGAGGCCGCGCCCGATCTGGAAGACGTGGAACACCAGTTCCGCGACCACGCGCTGTTCGTGGCCTTCGCGCCGATCGAGAACCCCGAAATCGCGGTCGCCGTGCTTGTCGAGCATGGCGGCGGCGGCTCCAGCGTGGCCGGCCCGGTGGCGCGCCAGGTGATCGACGCCTTCCGCGCCCAGCCGCCGGTACTCCAGGCCTCCACGGGCAGCGGCCGATGAATGCCAACGCCACCAACGCGCCGTCGACGCTCTCCGAGTGGCTGGTTTACTGGCGTATCGATCTGCAGCTGCTGGTCGCACTGCTGTGCTGCGCCGCGCTCGGCCTGTTCGTGCTCTACAGCGCGTCGGGGCAATCCAGCGCGGTCGTGATCAACCAGAGCATCCGGCTGGGCATCGGCCTGTTCGGCATGCTGCTGGTCGCCCAGATACCGCCGGAATGGTTTCGGGTCGCTGCGCCCTGGGTGTTCGGCTTCGGCGTGTTCCTGCTGGTACTCGTGGTACTGCTCGGCGATACCGCCATGGGCGCGCGCCGCTGGCTTGATCTCGGCATCGTGCGCTTCCAGCCGTCGGAGCTGATGAAGCTGGCCGCGCCGCTGGCCGTCGCCGCGTATTTTCGCGATCGCAGCCTGCCGCCGAACCTGCGCGATGTCGGCATCGGCGCGCTGCTGATCGCGGTGCCGGTATTGCTCGTGGCGGATCAGCCCGATCTGGGCACCGCGCTGCTGATCGCGGCGGCCGGCGGCTTCGCGCTGTATTTCGCGGGCCTGCGCTGGCGCATCATCCTGCTGCTGGTGATCGCCGCGGCTGCGGCCGCGCCCGCGCTGTGGTTCAACATGCACGACTACCAGCAGGAGCGCGTGCTCACGTTCCTGAATCCGGCGCGCGATCCCACCGGGGCCGGCTATCACATCTCGCAGTCCAAGATCGCGATCGGCTCCGGCGGCGTGTTCGGCAAGGGCTGGCTCAACGGCAGCCAGGCGCACCTGAACTTCCTGCCGGAATCCGACACCGATTTCGTGTTCGCGGTCTTTGCCGAGGAAACCGGGCTGTTCGGGGTGATGGCCCTGCTCGGGCTGTACTGCTTCATCGTCGCGCGCGGGCTGTATATCGCCATGAAGAGCCAGGACACGTTCCAGCGTCTTGCTGCGGGCAGTCTGAGCCTGACGTTCTTCATCTATGTGTTCGTCAACATCGGCATGGTCGCCGGGCTACTGCCCGTGGTCGGCGTCCCGCTGCCCCTGATCAGCTATGGCGGCACGTCCATGGTGATCCTGCTGCTCTCGTTCGGCATCCTGATGTCCATTCATACCCACCGGAAACTGCTCGCCACATGACACGATCCAAACTCCTGTTCGCGCTGGCGCTGGCCTGCGCGCCCGTGGTCGCCGCCGCAGCGACCGGCAACTACGCCCAGCGCCCGGAAGGCAAGGCCCTGCTGGAACGGCTGCAGAACGCCGACGGCGTGGATATCGAGGAGGCACGCGCCCTGCTCGAGGACGCCAAGTACCAGCCCAAGATCGTGGCGACGATGCGCAAACCGGCCGAGCGCACGCTGACATGGAAGGACTACCGGCCGATCTTTCTGCAGCCCGAACGCGCGCAAAAGGGCGCGGATTACATTGCCGAGCATCGCGAACTGTTCGAACAGGCCGAGGACGAATACGGCGTACCGGCCCACGTCATTGCCGCCATCATCGGCGTGGAGACCAAGTACGGCGCCTTTCTCGGCCGTGATCGCGTGCTCGACGCACTGGCCACGCTCGGCTTCGACTACCCGGAGCGCTCCGCCTATTTCATGCGCGAGCTGGAAGGCTTCATCGAACTGTGCGTCGAGGAGGATCTGGCCTGCGATCGCGAAATCGGCTCCTATGCCGGCGCCATGGGCCTGCCGCAGTTCATGCCGTCGAGCTATCGCGCCTATGCCGTGGACGGCAACGACAACGGCAGGCGCGACCTGTGGGAAGAGCCGGCCGACATCATCCACTCGGTCGCCAACTATCTCGCGGAACACGGCTGGCAGCGCAATGCCCGTGTCGCCCTGCCGGCATGGATCGGCGACGACGGCGATCTCGACGACATCGAGCGCAGCAAGCGCAAGCCCGCCTATCGCTGGGATGCCCTGCGCAAGCTCGGTATTCGCGTCGACGACCCGCCGCCGGCCGACGCCGATGTCGGTCTGCTTCAGTTCGAAGGCGCGCACGGCACCGAGTACTGGCTCGGCCTGAACAACTTCTTCGTGATCACCACCTACAACCATAGTCCGCTCTACGCCATGGCGGTCTACCAGCTGGGACAGGAAATCGCGCTGGCCCGCCAGACCGCGGGTGACGACGACGAGTCCGCGCCGTGACCGGCTGGCGGCTGCCAGTTCTGCTCGCCTGTACGGCGGCGCTCGTCGCCGGCTGCGCGAGCCAGCCGCGCTCGTCCGGCGGCAGCGGCGGCGCGCCCTCGCCGCAGGCCAGCAAGGGCGGCGGCTACTATCAGAACGACGGCCCGCCGGATGACGAGAACATCGATCTCGATGCTGTGCCGGACGCCATCCCGCGCGACGAGCCGTTCTCGCGCTACGGCAACCCCGACAGTTACGAAGCGCTGGGCAAGACCTATTACGTGCTCGACAGCGCCGCGGGCTTCAGCCAGACCGGTCGCGCCAGCTGGTACGGCAAGCAGTTCCACGGTCGGCGCACGTCCAGCGGCGAGCCGTACAACATGTTCAAGATGACGGCCGCCCACAAGCGCCTGCCCATCCCCAGCTATGTGCGCGTGACCAATCTGGACAACGGCAAGCAGGCGATCGTGCGGGTCAACGATCGCGGGCCGTTCCACGACGGCCGCATCATCGATCTGTCCTACGTCGCGGCACGGCGGCTGGACGTGGTCACCCATGGCAGCGTGCCCGTTCGTATCGAAACGGTCACACCCGCGTCGCTGCGCGCGGAGCAGCGCAGTCAGGCAAGCGCGAGCCGCCAGCAGGCGCGCGCTGCGACGCCGCGGCCGCCGCAGCGCCAGGCACGGCCTCAGCCGCCGACCTCACCCACGCCGCAATCGAACCGGGCCACACAGACCGGCAACAGCCCCGGTCGCCCCATACGTGTCGCCAACCGTATCGGCACCGCCGACACCGGCCTCTACATCCAGAGCGGGGCCTTCGGCGAACGCGGCAACGCCCAGCGGCTGAAAGCGCGTCTGCGCAATGCCGGGTTCGGCAAGGTGACCGTGGTGCCGCCGCAGGGCGAGGCATCGCTGTACCGCGTGCATCTGGGGCCGTTCGAGGATGAACGCAGCCGCGCGCTCAATCGTCAGATTCTCGTCGAACAGGGGTTTTCCGCCCGCGACGTGAATCGTTAGCTCCCATGCCCACGAAGCGCTAAACTGCCGCGCAAACCGGGAACGCCATCAATCTGACCTGCCAAAGAGCCGAAGTCGATGAACCACGCTAAACGCCTGCTTTATATCGCATTCCTTCTCGTGATTAGTGCGAGCGCGTTCGCGAAGCCGCTACCGATTCCGGAGCCGCCGAGCCTCGATGCGCGCAGCTATATCCTGCTGGATTTCGATTCCGGCCAGGTTCTGGCGGCGAAGAATCCGGAAAAGCGGGTCGAGCCGGCGAGCATCACCAAGCTGATGACGACGTATATCGTTTTCGATGAGCTTGCCAAGGGCAACATCTCGCCCGACGACAAGGTCACCATCAGCGAAAAGGCCTGGCGGATGGGCGGCTCGAAGATGTTCATCGAGGTCGGTACGCAGGTGTCGGTCGACGATCTGTTGCACGGCATGGTCACGGCATCGGGCAACGACGCCACGGTCGCGCTGGCCGAGTACGTCGCGGGAACGGAAGCGACCTTCGCCGACTACATGAACCAGTACGGGCGCGAAATCGGCCTGGAAAACAGCCACTTCGTGGACGCCAGCGGCTGGCCGCATGAAAACCACTACATGTCGGCGCACGATATCGCGCGCCTGCTCAGCGCCATCATCCGCGACTACCCGGATCTCTATCAGCAATACTTCAACGAGAAGAAGTTCACCTACAACGGCATCGAGCAGTACAACCGTAACTCCCTGCTCTGGTCGGACGAGAGCGTGGACGGCGGCAAGACCGGTCATACCGAAGCCGCGGGCTACTGCCTTTCCGCCTCGGCCAAGCGCGACGGCATGCGCACCGTGGCGGTGGTTACGGGCACGGCCTCGAACAACGCGCGCAAGTCGCAGACCCAGGCGCTGTTGAACTACGGGTTCCGCTTTTTCGAGACCGGCCGCCTGTTCGACGAAGGCAAGAACATCTCCGAGGTTCGCGTCTGGAAGGGTGACGACACCATGCTGCCGGTGGTCGCCAAGGGCGCTGTCGACGTGTCGTTTCCGCGGGGCCAGCGCGATGCGCTGACCACCAGCGCCGAGCTGCCCTCACAGCTGCTCGCGCCGATCAAGAAAGGCGAACGCCTGGGCACGCTCGAAGTGAAGTACGACACCGAGGTCCTGGCCCAGGTGCCGCTCTATGCCGGCAAGGATATCGAGCGCGGCGGCATCTTCCGCCAGCTCACCGACGAAGTGATGATGATGTTCGAATGATCGCGCGGCGCCACGGTCGGCTGCGGCCGTGGCGCGCGATCCGGTTCACGCAATAGACGACCCGCGAGCGCCCCATGACCACAGCCTTTCTCAACGGCGAGTTTCTCGCTCTCGAAGACGCCAAGGTTTCCGTGCTCGATCGCGGCTTTCTGTTCTCGGACAGCGTCTACGAGGTCATCCCCTACTACGACGGGCGCGGTTTCGCCCTCGACGCGCATCTCGAACGTCTGGCGCGCAGCCTGGACATGCTGCGCATTTCGGCGCCCTACGACCTCGACGGCTGGCGCACGATCCTCGCCAGGCTGGTCGAGGCCAACGGCGGCGGCGACCTGGCGGTGTACCTGCAGGTGACCCGCGGCGTGCCCGAACGCCGGGACCACCGCATCCCGGAGAATCTCGCGCCGACCGTGGTCGCCTTCTGCCAGGATCGGCCGCCCCACGACCCGACCGCGCTCGAAAACGGCATCGCGGCCGTGACCCAGAACGACACCCGCTGGCACTACTGCACGATCAAGTCGACGTCCCTGCTCGCCAACGTGCTGGCCGCCGATGCCGCACGCGCCCGAGGCGCGAACGAGGCGATCATGGTGCGCGACGGCGCGGTGCTCGAGGGCACCTCCTCGAACGTGTTCGCCGTGGTCGACGGCCGACTGGTCACGCCGGCCCTGCGCGACACCATCCTGCCCGGCATCACCCGCGGCGTGGTGCTGGACCTGGCGGCGCGCGAAGGCATCGACCACGGCGAGCCGGAAACACTGTCTGTCGATGCGCTGCGCGAAGCCAGCGAGATCTGGATCACGTCCTCGATCCGCGAGATCTTCCCGGTCACGCGCCTGGACGACGCGCCGGTCGGCGACGGCCGGCCCGGCCCGGTCTGGACGCGCATGCGGCGGGCCCTGCAAGCTATGACCGATGAGTGACGAACGCGAAACACTGCTCGAATTCCCCTGCCGCTTTCCAATCAAGGCTTTCGGAAAGGACGAAGGCGACTTCGAAGAGCGGGTCTACCAACTGGTCAAGGCGCACGCACCCGAGCTGGAGCGCTCCGACCTGTCCGTGCGCAACAGCAGCGGCGGCAAATATCTCGCCATCACGGCAAACATCACGGCCCAGAGCCAGGCCCAGCTCGATGCCATCTACGGCGATCTCACCGACAGCGGCGCCGTGCTGATGTCGCTCTAGATGACGCGCCCGGTGATCGACATCCGCCGCTTCGGCTGGCAGCCGCAGCCATACCGGCCCGTCTGGCGAGCCATGCAGGACTTCGCCGAAACACGCGCTACCGACACGCGCGACGCGCTCTGGCTGCTCAACCACGAGCCCGTGTTCACCCAGGGCAAGAACGGGCGCGCCGAACATCTGCTCGCCCCGGGCGACATCCCGGTCGTGCCAATCGACCGCGGCGGCCAAGTCACCTACCACGGCCCCGGCCAGATCATGGCTTATGTGATGGTGGACCTGCGCCGGCTGGGCATCGGCATCCGCAGCCTCGTGACCGCGCTGGAAGACGCGATGGTCGGCACGCTCGCGGGCTATGACATCGAGGCCTATGCCAAACCCGACGCGCCCGGCGTGTATGTGGGCGCGGCCAAGATCGGCTCGATCGGCCTGCGGGTACGTCGCGGCACGAGTTATCACGGCCTCGCACTCAACGTGGATATGGACCTGGATCCCTTCCAGCGTATCGATCCCTGCGGCTACCATGGCCTGCGCATGACCCAGGTCGGCGATCTGGGCGGCCCGCGCGATCTCGACACCGTGGCCGACGATCTGAGTGCTCAGCTGTGTCGCACGCTCAAGGTCGATGCCGCACCGCAGCTGAGTGCCGCCCCCATCTGATAGGCTTGCGCACAAGTTAAGTGCGTAATCTTGAATGACTCCGGAACCACCAACCTTGGACAAGCCGCCGCAGACGCGCGACAACCTCGTCGAGGTGCGTGGCGTGCACTTCACGATCGGCTCGCGCGTGATCTACAAGGCCGTGGATCTGGATATCGCGCGCGGACGAATTACCGCCATCATGGGGCCGAGTGGCACCGGCAAGACGACGCTCCTGCGCCTGATCAGCGGCCAGTGGCGTCCCGCCCAGGGCACGGTGCACTTCGATGGGGCGCATGTCGCCAGGCTGTCCCAGAACGACCTGTTCGAACAGCGCAAGCGCATGGGCATGCTGTTCCAGTCCGGCGCGCTGCTTACGGATCTATCCGTTTTCGACAACGTGGCCTTCCCGCTGCGCGAGCACACCAAACTGCCCGAGCGTCTGATCCGCGACATCGTGCTCATGAAGCTCGAGGCGGTCGGCTTGCGCGGCGCGCGCGCGCTTTACCCGGCACAGCTGTCCGGCGGCATGGCCCGGCGCGTGGCGCTGGCGCGCGCGATCGCGCTGGACCCGGAAATGATCATGTACGACGAGCCCTTCGCCGGACAGGACCCCATTTCCATGGGCGTACTGCTGCGCCTGATCCGGCGCCTGAACGACGTGCTGGGCCTGACGTCCATCGTGGTATCGCACGACGTGAAGGAGACGCTGGGCATCGCCGACTACGTGTATGTGATTTCCGACGGTGAAGTCATCGACCACGGCACGCCGCAGCAGATTCGGGATTCCCGGTCCGAGTGGGTCCAGCAGTTCATCCATGCCGAGGCTGACGGGCCGGTGCCGTTTCACTACCAGGGCACGCCCTACGCCGAAGACCTGCTCAACGGGAGTCGCCGATGACCACAATGCAGCGTGGTTTCAATACCGCGACCGGCTGGATGGCGGATCTCGGGCGCGGCGCGATCTTTCTGATGCGCATTCTGTTCAGCCTGCCGGGGCTGATCCTGAAGCCGCGTCTGCTAATCGAACAGATCTATTCCGTGGGCGTGCTGTCGCTGGTGATCGTGGTCGTGGCCGGCGTGTTCGTCGGCATGGTGCTCGCGCTGTCGGGCTACCGCCTGCTCGTGGGCTTCGGCGCCGAGGAGGCGCTGGGCACCTCGGTAGCGCTCGTGGTGGTGCGTGAACTCGGCCCCGTCGTGACCGGCCTGCTGTTCGCCGGGCGCGCGGGCAGCGCGCTGGCCGCCGAAATCGGCTTGATGAAGGCCACCGATCAGCTTTCCGGCATGGAAATGATGGCGGTGGATCCGGTCAAGCGCATCGTCGCGCCGCGGTTTCTGGCCGGCGTGATCGCGCTGCCGCTGCTGACCTCCATCTTCTGCGTGATGGCGATCGGCGCCGGCGGTGGCTATTTCGTCGGCGTCGACATGCTCGGCGTGGATGCCGGCTCCTACTGGTCGGGCATCCAGTCCAACGTCGATTTCGGCGAGGACATCATCAACATCTTTCTCAAGAGCGGCGTATTCGGCGCGATCATCACCTGGGTCGCGGTCTATCAGGGCTACCATGCGCCGCCCACGTCCGAGGGCGTATCACGGGCGACCACCAATACCGTGGTGATCGCATCCCTGGCGATCCTCGGCGCCAATCTCATGCTCACTGCCGTGCTTTTCGGCAGTCACTAGGGTTCGTCTATGCAGTCTCGAGCAGTAGAGCTTCTGGTCGGTTTCTTCGTCTGCCTCGGCATCGCGGCGATCTTCATCCTCACGATGCGGGTCAGCAATCTGGCCGATACCAGCGACGTACAGCAGGGTTACACCGTGGTCGCCGCCTTCGACAATATCGGCGGGCTCAAGGTCGGTGCACCGGTGAACATGGCCGGCGTGCGCATCGGCCGTGTGGCCGACATCACGCTCAATCAGGAAACCTTCCGCGCGGAGGCGAAGCTGCGCGTGAGCGAGCAGTACAAGCTGCCCAAGGACTCGGACGCCGCGGTGCTGACCTCGGGCCTGCTCGGTGAGCAGTACGTCGGCGTCGGCCCGGGCGGCTCGCTGAAGAACATGCAGGACGGCGACGAATTCATCATCACCCAGAGCGCAGTCGTGCTGGAGAATCTGATCGGCCAGTTCATGACCAGCATGGGTGCCGGTGGCGATGCCGGCGGTGGCGGCTCGGGCGGCGGCAACGCGGGCGGCCTGCCCGCACCCGACGGCCCCTGAAGCGCTCAGTTCAGGATCAATTCATCGCCGCGTTCCGATACTGCAGTTCACTGGATTCCACCACGCGAGGATATGTCATGCCAAGCATGAAGCGCTCACTGCTGAAGGCCTTTGCGGTTGCCCTGCTCGTTCCCGGACTTGCGATGGCGGCGCCGACCCCGCCCGATGAACTCGCCCGCGATACCGTGCAGACCGTATTGAGCGAGATGGACGGCCGGCGCGACGAGCTGCGCCAGAATCCGCAGCAGCTTTACCAGCTCATCGACGAGGAGCTGGTCCCGCTCATCGACCTGCCCTACATGTCGCAGCTGGTGCTGGGCCGTGCCTGGCGCACTGCCACGCCCGAGCAGCGCGAGCGCTTCCAGGTCGCGTTCAAGAACATGCTCATTCGCACCTACGGCAACGGCCTGCTCAGCTTCGACGGCAGTCAGGACATCGAGTATCAGCCGGTTCGCGCGGCCGAAGGCGCCGAGGACATCACCTTCCGCGCGATCGTGACCACCGACGACGGTCAGAAGACGCCCGTCACCTTCCAGATGCATGTCGTGGATGACGAGTGGAAGATCTACGACGGCAGTGTCGGCAATCTGTCGTTCGTGA
>MDSW01021788.1_pt1 | contig 25283 bp, 7 predicted proteins | sample 811171 | NCBI WGS metagenome assembly MDSW01 (sample SAMN05326641, study PRJNA326480) | marine metagenome | isolation source: seawater | place: Atlantic Ocean: North West | collected 2012 | reverse complement strand
GGAGTTGAAAGGCGTCAGGTGGAGTTGAAAGGCGTCGAGGGCGGGTATTGAAAGCGAGGGGTGGGCGGAGAGAGACGACGGCAAAAGTCTTTAAGGATCGGCGTTCACCACGCGAACGCGGTCGTATGGGAACCAGTGTATAGAACGCACCTGACAACAACGTCACGATTCTCGTCGCCAGCGCGCGTTTTTTCTTGTACTCGCCTCTGAACGCAAACGCGCACAGTACCGCGTACTCGAACACCTGAACGGAGAACCTCGCGCCTCCGCCGTGTTCTTTGACTCTCACGAGAATTCTCTCGACACGATTTCTCACGTAGGCGATCAAGTCGTGCGCGTCGTGGTCTACGCACCATCGATGCGCCGCCGCGAGAACCCGGCCGACGTCGGCGACGCCCCTCGCGTTTTCCACGGCGGCGATGAACGCGTTATCGGACTTCAGTCGCTTCACGGAGCGCAGGCAGCTTCCACTCGTCCAGGTCCCAGGTCCTTCTGCGTCGTGCTCGAAACTTGGGTGCGCGATCGGCTTCGAGGAAGCGGAGATCGCCTCGACTTTCGACGAAAACGTCGCGTCCGCCGCCGCCGCCGCCGCCGCCGCCGACGACTTCTTGTTTTTCTTCTTCTTCTTCGGCGGATCGCACAGATCCCTGAGCAGCGCAGCGATGAACCGCGTCTTTCCGCACCCGGGTGGTCCCTGCACGAGCTGCAGCGCGCCTCGGGCGGTCGACGTCGACGCCGCCGCGGCGGCGTATTCCGAGTCCGAGTCCGCGCCGCCGCCGCCGCCGTCCGACGCGAGCGCTTTACGGTTCGCCGCGATGAAACGCAGCCCCGCGCGTCGTTGCGATTCGTTCAGACCCCCGAGACGTCCGACCCTCGTGTTGGCGACGAATTCGTCTTCGTCGTTCGCGCCGCCGGCGTCCGCCTCGGCGTCGGCGGCCTCCTCCTCCTCCTCCTCCTCCTCCTCCGACGCGGAGTCAAATTTCGTGTGCGTCGCTGGTTTCGCGCCGAGCAGCAGCGACAAAAACGGCACCGCCGGGCGCGTGAACGCCGCGGCTGCCATCCGCTGCTGCGAGATGACGGAATCCAAAACCTCGAGCTCCGCGTCGCCGTCCGGGATCCCGACGGACGTCCACAGAACCACCGCGGCGCCCTCGGTCGCGCCGCCGGCGTTGGACGACGCCTTCGCGGCAGCCTTCGCGGCGGCGGCGTCTCGGTCCCGAGCCGTCGTCGCCGGCACGATCGCGAGCCTCGGCGTCGACGTGGGCGTCCTCACGACGACGACGGTCCCGGGGCGTCGCCAGTCGTCCTCTTTATACACATCTCTCTCGCCGCCGCCGCCGCCGCCGCCGCGATGGGACCCGTCGCGTCCGCCGCCGCCGCCGCCTCGGCCGCGCCATCCCCCGCCCCGGCCTCGGCCGCCGCCCCGGCCGCCGCGACCGCCGAGTTCGAACGCCTCGCACGCGAACAACCCGTCGCCGCCCTTCCCTTTCCCTATCCGCACGCGCACGCGCGCGTTCCCGCCGCGCCGCCCGCTTCGCCCGCGCGCGAGCGCGTCCGCGAGCGCGGCGCGCGCTTCCTCCGTCGCGAGCGCGGCGTGGAAGTCGTAGTACTCGTCGCGGTCGCGGTACGTCGTCGCCGGCGGCGGCAGCGGCGCGACGCCCGCCGCGGACGGATCGTCCATCGCGAGCCCATCCACCGGCCAGCTCAGCAGCGCGCGATTGAAGCGCTCGACGCCGGCGCGGTGCGTGCGCTCGCCGCGCGCGCGCTTGCCTCTCTGCCCGATGCGCGCGTATCGGCCGCCGCCGCCGTCGTTCCCGTCGTTCCGCACGGTGACGCGCACGTTCGTGAAGAGCTCGTACTCCGGCAGGTCCGCCGGCGGCGGCGGCGGGCCGAGGCCCGCGGCGGCTCGCGCGGCCGCGTCCGGCCGCGGCGGCGGCCTCGGGTGGCGCCCCGTCCTCGCGCGCGCTGGAGGCTCGCGCGAGGACGGGGCTGCAAATCGCGACGTCCCCGGCGCGTCGTCGTCGTCGTCGTCGTCGATCGCGCCTCTGAGGGCTTCGTCCGACGGGGACGTCGACACCGCGGGCCAGTCGTCGCGGTCGATCGAGTCGTGGGAGTCGTAGGAGTCGTCGTAGGAGTCGGAGTCGTAGTCGTGCGGCACGCGTCCATCGTAGTCGTAGTCGTAGTCGTAGTCGATGACGTCCCTCGCGTCGTCGTCGTCGTCCGAGGAGGAGATCTCGACGACGTCGTCGGCGCTCGGGAGCTCGTCCGCGTCCATCGCGCGCGTTCTCTCGGGCCCCGAGCCTGCGACTGTGACTCACCGTCGCATCGCCGAGCGCGAGTAGTCCGGATCTGGCGGTTTAGTTAGGGCGCGCGCGTGGGGGCGGGCGCGCGGGGCCCGATGGTGTGGGAGCTGTCCGTCGTGGTTTTCGAACAAGTGCGCGTCCTGTCCGCTGGTCTCGACCTCGTCGCTCGCCGTCAACTTCGGTTGTTCGAACCAGCAGACACGGCGCGATTTTTTGGCCTCGCGCTTCGTCGCGCGCGAGATCCGGGCATAACTCCGGGCCCTGGCGCGCGGTACCAGGCCGCGGGAGCAGGCAAGGCGCGTCGTCGCGCGCGTCAGAACCGCCGCGCGATCCACGTCGGTCGGCGCGCGGTAAACCCGCCGGTGGAGCGGCGTCGGAGCAGGAGCTAGGGCGGAATAATCGACCCGCGGGTGGGTGTTGCTGTGTGTGCCGTCTGATCAGAGATTCTCGACGAGGCGAACACCCACCCGAACTAGCGCGGGTCGGCGCGATGCCGGACCAGGGCGACCACAAGGTGGTCATCTCCGGATGGCTCACGAAGAAAGCGGTCGCGAACACGTTCAGCAGCGGCAAGACGTGGACGCGCCGATTCTTCGTCCTGAGCGGCGGCGTCCTGCGGTACTACGGCGCCGAGGGCGATAATTCGCCGAGAGGCGAGCTCCCAATCTCCCCGAACAGCGCCGTGCGCGTCCTGGACAGCGAGCAGTCCCTGAGCGACCACGGCCTCGCCGCGAAGATGATGGGCAAGCGGCTCTTCGCGTTCCACGCCATCCCGTGCAAGGGCGAGAAGGACATCGCGAAGAGCGCGTTCGTGTTGGAGAGCGAGACGTCCGCGCAGGTGCGTTCTATGCACTGGTCCCCATACGACCCCGTTCGCGAGGTGAACGCGATTCCTTAAGGACTTTGCCCGGCATATCTCTGCGCCCATCCCACGCTTTCAATCCCCGTCCTCGACGCCTTTCAACGCCAACTGACGCCTTTCAACTCCACCCCGACAGTTACACGCGTGGGTGACGGCGCTCTCGGAGTGCATCGCGGAGACGCGGCAGAAAGCAGCCGCGGGCGTCGCCGCCGGCGGGCCCGGCGTCGAGGCCGCGGGCGTCGTCGCGGGAGGCGACGGCGGCGACGGCGAAGGAAGGGGGAAGGGGGGCGACGGGAAGAGCGGGAAGAACGGCGGCGACGGCGAGTTGGAGATCTCCGGGAAGAAGAAACGATTCACCGGCGCGTTGGAACGCGCGGGTTTGTGCGGCCCGCTCGGCGGGCCCGCTATCCCGCCCGTTCCCGGCGCGGCGTGGGAGACGCCGGCGTTCGTGGACCTCCTCGCGGACGCGATGCTCACGAAAGAGGCGGTCGATCGCCGCCGCGCGGCGCTCGCGGCGTCGTCCCCCGACGGCGCGCTGCGGCCGCTCGTGCAATCGTCCACGGAGGTGGGCCGCGCGCTCGGCGCGATCGTCATGCCGACGACTGCGCCGGAGCAGAGCGCGCTGAACGACGCGAGGCAAAACTTGGTCAGCCTCGGCGATCTCGCGCTGTCGTGCCCCGCGGGCAGCGCGGACAACTCGCGTTTCCTGCACTGGCTCGAGTTGGTGATCGAACGCGTGCGCAACATCCCGCGCGGGCGGTGCCTCCTCCTCCCCGGCGGCTGGTGCACGAAACAAGGCGGCCACGCGCTCGTGTACGCGGTGCACCGACGCGAGCACTCATACTCGCTCGCGGTGTCCAACACCGGGGACGGTTTAGAGTACCACCCGCAGGAGGCGGACCCGGGGATGGACGGGTACAGAGCCATGCACACGATACAGCTGGACGATATCGAACCCGGGGTGTTGACGGACACGAGCTCGTGGGCGCTGCTGTACCGCCCGCTGATCTTTCCAGCCCCGGGGCGGACGCAGAGCGAGTTGATATACGCCAAGGTGCTGCCGTTTCTGAACAAGCGGCCGCTGATGGCGAGCGCGATGACGAGCGCGAGGAGCGACGGCGCGGGGAACGCGACGCACCCGCTGTCGGCGCGCGCGAGAGGCGGCGACGCGAGCGGCGCGCGGCTCGCGCTCGAGGCTGCGCGCGCGGCGGTCGCGTCCTCGCCGGGCGTCGCGCCTCGGCGCGCGGACGCGCTCGTGGAGATGGGCACGAGACACGCGCTCTTGGAGTCTACGATGCAGGACTTGGCGGCGATTCCGGGACGCGGGCTCTTGGGCGCCGCGCCCGCCGCGGCGCTCGAGTGCGCGTGCCGTACGTTGTCCGCGGTCGCCGGGCCGCACGCGGACGCGCTCGCGGAGACGCCGCCCGGGATCGCGTCGGGCGTTAACGCCGTCGCGCAGGCGACGGTCGCGGCGCCGCAGCCGCGAGCGCCCGATCCGTTTGGGGATCCGTTCGCGCCGGCGGTGAGACACGACGTCGCGCTCACGTCGCAGCCGCGGCCGACGGGACCGGTCGTCGAGCCGGAGTTTCTCGCGCGCGTGATACGATGCGTCGAGGGCGTGTTGCAGCGCGTGTCGCAGCTTCGACAGCCGGCGCTGCTGCCGCCGCCGCTCCTCAGGATTGGTCCCGCGGACGTCGCCACCCCGGGCGCGGCGAACGCGAACGCGAACGCGACAGACGTCGGATTGCCGGACATGCGGTGCCCGTCCGCGGCGTGCTCCGCGCCACTGTACGGCCGACTCGCGACCGCGAACGACGGCGGGGAGAAAGCGATCGAGAAGCTCGCGGGAAAGTCGCAGCCGCCGCCGATCGTGCGCCCGATCGAGCTCACGCTCGTGCCCGATCGCGTGAACACGATATTGGAGGCGTCCGGGGCGATGCGGAAGGCGGTGCACTGTTGCGTGCTTCTCGCGAATCAGAGCGAGTTGCTTCCGAACACGTTCGCGCTGCGCGCGTCGCTTCTCACGCACTTATTCTGCGCCGTTCTTCCCGCGCCGTTGCCGATCGATCACCCGCGCCGGCGCGAGAAGTGCTTCTGGGCGTCGAAGACGGTGCGGTACGAGACCCAAGCGGAGCTGCTGCGGTGTCTGCGTCTGTCGTTGCATCACTTTACGTCCACGGCGTTGTCGCTCACCGCGACGCGGTCGTTCGACGCCGCGCGGCTGCTCTCGATCGCGTCGCTCGCGTCCATCGCGGACGCGGTGATGCGTTTACGAGTAACGGACCACCCGAGTCCGTTTTGCACGCACTACGCGGGCGAAGCGGACGGACCGGTGTCCCCGTTTGGGTTCGAGATGGGCCCGTTCGGCGTCGAGGCGGAATACCTCCGGTTTCACTGCCCGGAGAGGACCGGCCGGTTGACGCAAGTCCTGGACTACTTTCACGGGATGAAGCACACGGTCGCGACGGATCATCTCATCTTCCGATGGGAACGGTCCACGGAGTTTGGCGAGGGCGACGGGCTGTTACTCAAGCAAGTCTGCCTTCAGATGGGCTTCCCGATGACGGACGAGGAGCTTCCGTTTTACCTCTCCGGCGAGAGCAGGGAGCTCGGAGATAACTACCCGGAACTCACCACGATGCGAGACATCGTGTTCATGTTCAAGGCGATGATGACCCCCACGAGCGACTCCTTACCGGAGCTTCGACGGTGGCGACCGCGCGACGCGGCGCTGTGGTGGAAGTACAAGCCCGGCGAAGGGTTCGACGTCCACGGGTTCAACCGTAAGCTCGAGGTGCTCGCGTGGAAAGAAGGCGACGCCGGGGATAAGGGCACCGGGTGGCTGTCCGCCCTCGGCGGCGGGTTCCTCGCGTCGCTGTTCGGGATCGATCGCAGACCGCGGTGCCCGCCGTCGGGGGGGAACCCGAGCAACCTCGCGGGCGAACGCGTGGACACGGAAGAGGACGTCTTACACCTCAAGGACCTGCCGACGTTTGACGGTTTGCTGCGGCCGAGCGAGAGCGAGCTCTTGCTGACGTATCTCACGGCGCCGTACTTGAGAATCCCGCTCGCGCTGCGGCACTTCGCGGACCCGCAACGCGTCCGCGCGCTCGGGCACAAGCAGATTCAGGGCGTCCTCGACGCGTGCTTCTTCGAACCCGGACCGTGGCAGCCGCCCGGTACGGTCGCCGTCCCCGCAGAAATCCCCGCGCCGTCGAGAGCGCACATGGCCACCCCGGCCGGACTTCTCCTGCACGAGCTCTCCAACGCGCCCGCGCCGCTCGTGGACGCCGCGGAGGAGATCCTCGCGCTGTCGTTGGAGCTCGACACCGGGCGTCACGACGCGCCCGTCGCGGCGGGGGTGCTCTACGCCGCGCGTCTCATGACGCGCATGCACGCGTTCGTGCGATACCTGCTCACGGAGAGCGGGTGGGGCGATCAAGTCGACGAGGCCCCGCTCGCGGCGTTCGATGATCCGACGTGGGAGCCCGGGGAGGGGACGGAGGATCACACCTCGCGCGGGTGCGGAGGGTGGAGCGGCGGGTCCGGCGCGCGCGGGGTCCGGTGCCCGGGCCCCGCGGCGCGGCCGTTGCTTCACGCCGCCGCGCGTTTACGAGCCGCGCTGGACGACAGAGTGCGTCCGACGCTCCGACGGTGGCTCTCCGGCGCGGTGCGAAACGGCGCGACGAAGGCCGCGTGCGTTCTGCACGCGCACTTGGCGTATCTGCACTGGTCCACGCCGTCGTGGAGGCTCGATCGCCGCGCGACGCAGACGGTGCTCACGGCGCAGGCGTACATTCTCGTGAATCACTCGTTCCACGACGCGACGGAGGGCGGGGCGAAATTACGCGGCGGGAAAAACGACGGCGGCGACGTCGACGAGGGCTTAGGGTTCGCGCCGACGGAGATATTCGATCTGTTCCAACGGCAACGCCGAGGCGTCTTGACGTGGATGCGGAACAACCCTGAGCTCGCGGACGCGGTGTTGGAAGAAGTCGTCAGCGTGCTCACCTTAAACAGCAGCGGGGACGATTACGAGCGCGAGCATCAGGCGCTCCTCGCCGCGGCCGGCGGAAGCGGCGCCGCCGCCGGAGTCGGCGCGGGCGGGAACATGTGGAGCGAGATCGGGGACTGGTTCGGTGATAAGGTGGATAAGCTCAAGAAGAAAGGGAAAGGAGGGAAGGACGCGGCGCCGTCGGACGACGAGGCGGCGATCGCGTCGCTGGAGGCGGGCGAGAGCGAGGCGACCGAGTCCGCGGCGGGGCCCCGCGGGAAATCCATCGACGAGCGCATCGCCGTCGCGTCGAAAAAAGCGACGGACCGGCGCTGGGTCCAGGTCCCCGGCCCGGGCGGCGCCGGACGCTTCATCCCGGAGACGGAGGCTGCCGCGGCGGCGGCCGCCGCGGGCGTGCCCCTCGTCGTCCGCCCCGCGAAGGGCACGGATCCGATGGACGTCGCGTCGTCGTCATCGTCCGCGGCGGCGGACGCCTCCTCGCTCGGCGCGAAAGAACTCACCGGCACGGCGGCGGTGTCCGTAAACGCACGAGCCGCGGGCGTTTCCTACGAAGAATGGATGCGATCCGTCACGACGATGGCGGTCGACATGGAGATCAACGCGCAGCTCGGGGAGTTTACCGTGCGCAAGAACCGACTCAAAGCGCTGCAGTACAGCGTCCGAGAGATGCCAGACTTCACCGCCGCGCTGGGCGCGACGCTCGCGAACGAAGCCGACGCCGCCGGGCCGAGGGAGCGATCCATCGTCATCGGCGGCGGCACCGACGGCGGCGGCGACGGGCGACGCCGCGGCGGCAGAGGTGGCAGAGGCGACGAGGCCGGCATCGATGGCGGCGGCGTCGAGAGCGGCTCCGACGACGACGACGACGACCGAAGCGGCGAGGAGCTCGTCGTGCACTGCGCGGAGGTGAAGCGCACGGAACACCGGCTGTGGATGCGTCTCGTCGGGTTACGACACGACGTCCAGCTGTGGGACCAAGACCGCCGGTCGCCGCCGAACCCGTTCATGCGACGGTACAGCCCGTTATTCAGCGACGCGGACATCGCGGCCGGGCTCGCGGGCGCGTTCACCGCGCTCACCGCCGCGGTCGGCGCCGCCGGTTTGGCCGAGAGCGAACGCTGGATCGCGGAGCGCTTGGACCCCGTCGTCGCCGGCCCCGCGGCGGGGTATCTCGCCGGCGTGGAGCTGTTTCTCCCGATGCGAACCGTGAACGGCCCGATCGCGCACTTAGCCGGGTACGCGAAGCTCCCGGACGGAGACGGCATGAGCGGGAGCGTGTACATGGGCGCCCCGACGCGGGACTACCCGGGAGACGGCGACGACAGCGAGGACGACGACGACGAGCACGATTTAGACGCGCTCGCGGCGTCGGTCGACGGCGACGGCAAATCCGTTGCGGCGGACCCTAAGAAGAGCCCGTCCAAAAAGAAGGACCCGTCCAAGAAAAAGAAGAAGGACAGCAAGGGAAAGAAGACCAAAGACGCGCACGAGCGCGGCGGCGCGCTGACCGAAGTGGTCGTGTTGCGAGACCCCCCGCTCGTGCAGGTGTTTCGAGTGGAGTCGCACGGACGAAAATGGCGCAGAGCGCTCGTGTTCGCGTCCAGCGCGTCGTGGTGCCTCGCGGATGTCGATCCAGACGGCGCGCCGGCGTTGGAGGACCCCGCGGAGCGGTATTTACTCTCCGCCGCGCGCCTGGGCGCCGCCGCGTCGTCGCTCGTCGTCACGCGTCATCTCTCCGCGGCGCAAGGACGGCAGCAGTTCGTGCCCGCGCGGCATCTTCGCGGTCTCGTTCCCGCGGCGCTTTTGCGAGATTATGTCTTCTGGCAAACGCCGGACGGCGACTTCTACGGCGACCCGCGTCCGACCGCGAGCCACCCGAACACGATGATCCACGCGAAGCTCGTCAAGGGCGCGGGCGCGGACAGCGGCGGGACGAGCGGCGGCGACGCCCTGAGCGGCGCGAGCGGGGAGTACGCCGCGGTCATTCGCAGGATTCCGCTTCGCACCGCCGCGCGCGGCGACGGCGGCGACGACGCCGACGCCGACGCCGCCGACGCGTCCACGTCGGGCGCCGACCAGACGACGGGCGTCGCCCCCGGGTCGCTCGTCCCCGACGGCTTCATCCCCGGGCAGCTCACGCTCGTCGATTTGCTCTACGCCCCCGCGGTGCTCGCGTCCGCGGTGGACGCGAGCGACCCGTCGAGGTCGTCGCCGAGGGCCAAGGCGGCGACTGCGTTGCGGTCGCTCGCGCGGTGCCTCGCCGCCGTGGAGGGCCTCGCGCACTGCCTCGCGTGGACGGCGTCGCCGGTGGACGCGAAAGCGGTGGCGAGCGGCGGCGTCGGCGGCGACGGGCTGCTGGGCGTCATCGGCGCGATGACGTCGCAGTCGATCAACGACGCGGGGACCCCCGCGGTCGTCGGCGTGGATCGGATCGAGCTCCCGCGTTTGGGCATCTCTTTCCGCGCCGCGCGGCGCGACGACGGCGTCGAGGGCCCCGGCGGCGTCCGGCTCGAGTGCGAAGAGCACGCGGGCTTGTTCCTCAGCGCGCGACGATCGCCGGACCTCGACGCGTTGCTCGTCGGGCTGCCGCACGCGCTGCTCCTGGAAGCGCGCGACGGCGCGCTCAGCGTGCTGCTTCCCGCGGGCGCCGCGCCGCGCCCCGCGCTCGATCGCGTCGTGAACGCGAAGCCTGGTCAAGTCAAAGACCTCTCCGTCAAAGCCGCGGAGGAAGCCGCCGCGGTGGGCACGAAGGGTTTCGGATGCGACATGGTCCTCGACCGCTGGGACGCGGAGTGGACGAGGAACGCCGCGGGCGGGGGCGGGCATTACGTCTACCCCGTGCATCCGTCGCACGCGACGATGCGCGCGAATTCGTTGCCCGCGGCGCTGTACTTGACCCTGTTGCGGTTCCTCGCGCGTCGATACGTCGACGTCGTCAAGCTGAGCGATCTGTGCGTCAGCGAGAGCGCGCCGACGCCGGAAGTGGCGCAGCTGTGGCACGCGTTCGCGGGCGTCGCGAACGATCCAGCCCCGGACGCGACGGCGGCGCGCCTCGCGCTCTCCGCCGCGGCGTTCAACACCCCCGCGGAGGCGTTGCTGCCGTGGGAGACGTACCACGAGCTCGCGAATTACGTCTCCACGTGGCGCCACGTCAGCGCGTCGTGCCGCGCGCCGCCCGACGAAGAGCGCGTGTTGTTGGACGGGTATTCCACGGAGGTGGAAAAAGTGCCGCTGCTCGCGAATCGCGCGTCGTATCTGTACATGCGATCCGGCGCGCCCGAGGACGCCGTCGTCGGGCACCCGAAGCTCGACGACGGCGGCGGCGGGATAGGCGGCGCGACGACGTCGGGCGCGTCCTCGCCCGTATGTCCGCTCGCGTACCCCGAAGCCCCCGCGCACGGGGCGTTTGACACCGTGGACGACCGGTCGTGCCTCGAGGAGGGCGTCTCCGGAGAAGGACCGCTCGGACGTCTCGCGTCGCTCACGACCAACTTCCCGACGTTCGAGGAGAAGGATCTCATCGGCGAAGCCGGGTTGAAAAAAGTCGGCGAGTGGATCGAAGCCGGGTCGCTCGCGCTCGACGGCGCGCACGGGTTTCCGCTACTGTACGAACTCCTAAACTCCACGGTGCCGCTTCGGATCATCCCCACGGACGATCCGTTCCGATGGGGCACCGCGCTGATTCGATTCGTTCCCCCCGAGCAGAGCATGAAACGCGGGACGCTGATGTCCATGCTGCGCATCCTATCCTCTTCGCCGTATCTCGCGAAGCAAGCGCCGAAGGTGGAGGAGCGCGGCATGGGCGCCAAGTTCGCCGCGGTGTTCACCTCCGACGGCAGCATCGGCCAGCTCATCAAGCGCGTGCAGCCGTACCTGAGGGACAAGGCGCGAGGCATCGGCGGGTTACCGCCGTCCACGGCGGCGCAGTGGCAGCAACGCGGCGCGATGTATTCGCCGCCCGGCGAGGTGGCCGTCCCCGACCGCGCCGGACCGCGCGGCGTCGCGAAGGACGCCGCGCGGTGGGCGCTGCCGACGTTTCCAAACGCCGCGTGCGGGAGACGACGGTTCCCGCTCGCGCATCACCTCGGCGGGACCGCGGGGCCGTGGGGCGGGCCGAACCTCAACGCGGTCGACCTCGCGTCTCTCGTAGATCAACCGCTCGCGCAGCTCCCGCTCGATCGGTACTTTGAAACCGCCGCGGGCGCGGGCGATTCGATCGACGTCGAGGCGGCGCGGATGGCGAAGTGTCTCGACGACGCGGACCCCGCGATGGTCGGAAGCATGGCCGGGTTGCCGTTCAGCGTCGGGCAGCACGCGGCCGCGGCGACGCCCATCGCGCGCGCGACGTTGACGCGGCTCAAGACGGACGTCCGCGCGGCGGTGGACGCGGCGAAGGGTGCGCATGATGCGAAGGGTGCGTCCACCGACCGCTTCGCGCGCGCGCATCTGAAGCACTTGAGCCCGTCGGACGCGATCGCGATCGCAGAGGAGGCGACGAGCGCCGCCGAGAGCGGCGCGGATCACGCGAAGCTCGAAGCCGCCGGGTTCGGGATCGGCGGCGCGAAGACGACGGCGGCGAAGAATTTCCTGCTCGCCGTCTTGAAAGACATACGGCAGCTCATCGCGAAAGACCAGGCCGCGGCGACGGAGGCTGCCGCGGCGGCGACGTCCACCGCGAACGGATTATCCAGGGATCCGTCCGCGGCGCGGGGGATGCTTCGTTTGGGGCTCAACCGACGCAGCGGCGCGTGGGCGGAGACCACCTTCGACGACCTCATCGAAGGCCTTCTGTGCGACGGCGGAGAGAAAATCTTGGCGAGGATCACCCCGGGCGTGACCGAGCGGAACGCCGCGGAGGCGCTGCATCTCGCCGCGGAGGCGCTGCTGTTGACGTCTCGCGCCGCGCACGCGGCGAAAGCCGCCGCCGCTGCGGAGGACGCGATCAAGGCGGTGACGACGGCGGCGAAAACCATCGCCGCCGCGGCGACGCCCACCGCGGGCAAAGAAGCCTGCGTCTTTGGCGTCTCTCTCGCCGCGAAAGCGCTCGCGGATCTGCTTCGCACGCGGCGGTACTACTTCGACGTCGAACAGCCCGGGGACAAGATGATGTCCGGGGATTTCGGCGGAATGAGCGTGAGGACGTACGACCCGCGCATGCTCGTGTTTGAGTACGCGCAGATTTTGATTCTTCGCGAGCGGCAAGTCGGTCTCGTGCGCGACTTTACGAACGCGGCGAACAGCGGCGGCGCGGAGTGCGCGCAGATGCTCATGGGTGAAGGTAAAACGACCGTGGTGTGTCCGTTACTCGGGTTCATGCTCGCCACGAAAGACATGCTCGTGTGCCAGGTCGTCCCGCAGAGCCTTTTGGAGTTTTCGCGCGGGTGCCTTCGCTCCGCGTTCGCGGGCGTCGTCCGAAGAAGCGTTTTAACGCTTCGGTTCGATCGGTTCACACCGCTGACACCCGCGCCGCTGCTCGCGCTTCGAAAAGCCAAGAGCGCGCGGGCGATCGTCGTCACGACGCCGACGGCGCTGAAGTCTCTGTGCTTAAAATACCTCGAGTGCGCGCACCTCCTGGATCAATCCTACGTCGCCACGATCGAAGGCAAACAAGTCGGCGATACCCTCGGCACGTTCGGCCGCCTGTTCGAAGGCGCGAGCGAGTACCGAAGCCGAAGCGAGCGCGTTTCGGAGGCGGGCGGGTTAGCCCCCGCGGAGATCGTCGCGCTGAGGAAAGAAGGCGCGATCGCGGGGGAGATGATGAAGCTGTTCCAGCGGTCCGGGACGCTCATCTTGGACGAGGTGGACCTCATCTTGCATCCGCTGAAATCCGAGCTGCACTGGCCGTTAGGCCGCCGCGTGCCGTTGGACTTCAGCAAGAGCCGAAGCGGCGACGGACTGCGGTGGAAACTTCCGTTCTTCCTCCTGGACGCGATATTCGCGACGGCGCTGCGGAGGCCCGCGGCGGAGGAGGCGAAAGGCTCCAACGACGCAGCTGCGATTTTACAAAAAGTCGCCGCCGCCGTGAGAGACGCGGTGAAGAACAAAGGCGTCCAGAGCACCCCGCACGTCGTCCTCCTCGACAGGCAGTGGTACGGCGACACGCTCATGCCTTTACTCGCGGAGTGGGCGGAGCTGTGGCTCAGGGTCCACGGCGCCGCGCGAGGGATCGCGGATCATCACATGCACGCGTACCTGTGCCGGACTAAGGGCGCCGCGGACGCCGCGCGCGTCATCGAAAAAGAAGCCGAGGACGAGAGCCTTAAGATGATCAACCTCGCGCGCGATTGGCTCACGGCGCTGCTGCCGCACGTGTTGTCCAAGATCAACCGCGTGTCGTACGGGCTGTTGTCCGCGAAGGACGTGAAGCTGTTAGAAGAGGCGAACGGCGGGATGCGCGTGCCGACGAACCGACGGCTTCTCGCGGTGCCGTTTTTAGGGAAAGACATCCCGTCGCAGACGAACGAGTTTTCGCACCCGGACGTCGTCATCGGTCTGACGATCTGCACGTACCGCCACGAGGGTTTGCGCCGCGGCGATTTCCGGCAAGTTCTCAGGAGCCTCCTCGAGCAGCTGGAGACGGAAACCGGGCCGCAAGGGAAGCGCCCGAGCGCGAAAAAGTGGGCCAACTTTGTTCGCTACACCGGCCGCCGCGTCCGCGGCGAAGCGCGCGAAGAAGCCGCCGCCGCCGCGCGTCGCACGGGCGCGTCCCTGAAAGCGACGACGACCGCCATCGGCGCCTCGCGCGCGGTCATCGCGTCGCACTCGCGCAGCTCGTCCTCCTTGAGCGGATCGTTATACTCCCTCAAAGACGCCGCCGCGAACGAGGCGACGGCGAAGGACGAAGACGCCAAGGCGCGCGCGCAAGCCGCCGCCGCGTTGCTCGCCGCCGCGGAGAGCGAAGTGTGGCCGTTGCAGCTCGTGGACTTGCGCGACGCGGACCAGGTCGAGGAGCTGTATCAACTCTTGCGAATGACCCCGGAGGTGATTGATTTCTACCTCAACGACTTCATATTCCCGAAGACGGCGCGGCATCAAGGCTTGAAGCTCAGCGCCACCGGTCAAGAGCTCGGCGGCGACCTCGTGTTCCCGCGGCGACTCGGCTTCAGCGGCACGCCCGCGGACTTACTCCCCTTGGAGCTCGGCACCCCAAAGTTCGAGCTCGGCACGGACGCGAAAGTCCTCGCGACGTTGACCGACCACGACGTCGTCGCCACGAGGGAAATCCCCCCGGGGTGGGACGTCCTGTCGTTGCTTCGAACGATCGCCGCCGCGGACCCGCCGATTCACGCGCTCGTGGACACCGGCGCGCTCATCACGAACCTCTCCAACCTCTCCGTCGCGCGGTTCCTCCTCGAAAACGGACTCAAGTGGGCCGAGGGCGTCGTGTTCTTAGACGAGGGCGATCGTCAGATGGTATTGATGCGCAAAGGCTGGGCGGTCACCCCGCTCGCGCGCGTCGCCGCGTTGGACAAGAGCAAGCGATTTTCGTTTTACGACCAGGTGCACACGACGGGGATGGACATCAAGCAAGCCCCGGCCGCGCGCGCGGCGCTGACGCTCGGGAAGGACATGACGCTGCGAGATTACGCCCAAGGCGCGTGGCGCATGCGACAAATCGGCCGCGGGCAGCGTCTCGAGCTGTTCATCGTCCCCGAGGTGAAGAAGCTCGTCGAGTCCGCGGCGGCGGCGGGGGAGGGGCGCACGGCGAGCGCGCGCGCGGCGGATGCGGCCAAGATGGGCGCGTCGGAGCGCGCGCGACGAAAGCTGAGGGACGTGCTCGCGTGGCTCGTCGTGAACGGCATGCGCGCGGAGAACGTTCAGGCGGGGTTGCTCGCGGAGCAGCGCGCGGCGAACATATGGAGGAAGCACGCGTACAGAAACTTGCTGAGGCTCGGCGTGGGCGCGTTTGGCGGCGCTCGCGACGCGAAGAACGCGCAGAAATTTTTGGACGTCTTTCGCGAGCGCGTCGCGTACGTCGTCTCGAACGCCGTGCCGAAAGGGTCGTTCGCGTCGAAGCGCCTCGCGCTCGCGGTCAGCGAGCACTCCGCGCTGTTGATCGACGACGCGAAAGCGTCGCGGGCGCTGCAGGACATCCTGCGCGACGTCGCCGCGACGGAGGAGTCGACGGCGGCGTTGCGCGCGAAGCTCCGCGGCGGCTCTGGCTCCGGCTCCGGCTCCGGCTCCGGCGCCGCGGATCTCATAGATCTCCTCGCGTGCGCGGGGAAAGCGCCGGACGCGGACGAGCGCGCGGCGGCGGAGAACGATAACCCGGAAGGCGGCGTCGGCGGCGTCGGCGACCGCGAGCGCGCGCTCGACGGCGAGCAAGTCCAGGAGCAAGAGCAAGAGCAGGAACAGGAGCAGGAGCAAGAGCAAGAGAAGGAGGAAGAGAAGGAGGAAGAGAAGCACCCGGAGGAGTTCGAGAAGCTCAAGTACAGCCGCGACGACGAGACGCAGGTTGGGTGGAGAGTGGACACGCTGTGTCACGAGCCGGAGACGAACTCTCAGGGGTTCCACCCGCTCTCCGAGTTCAAGCTGTATCGCGGCGTCGCGAACAAGACGACAGAGGCGCTCGCGTTTCCGAATTACATGTACCTCTCGAAGAATTATTTTAAAACCGGGTGGGCGCTGAACTCGCATCGAAGGCTGAAGAACCTGATCGTCGTCATGGACTGGGTCCCGGACACGCCGAGCACGTACATCGACGACGAAGTCGCCGTGGACGCGGAAGAGGTGGAGAAGAACGCGCTGGAGAAATTCTACGACGACGCGACGGATTTCGCGGAGGGGTTGGTGAAGACCAAGCGGAAGAAAAATTGGACGCCTCGGAAGCTGACGCCGGACCAAGAAGCCGGCCTGCAGTCCGCGTTCGTGCTGTTCGACGACTCCGGATTGGGCCGCCTCGACGAGAGCCAGCTCATGGAGGTTCTGCGGTCCTCGGACGCGAACGTCGGCGGCGACGAGAAGCGACTCGCGGAGCTCGCGAGAAGAATCGCGGAAACTGCCGCGGGCGGCCCTGACGCGGGCGTCACGCTCGAAGACCTCAAGAACGCGGTTCGAAACTTCAACATATACGGCCTCCAAGAAGGGCGATACTACGTCGCGCTGTCGCTCGCGGAGGCGGAGTCTTTGCGCGCGGCGATGCACGCGGCGAAGCGAGAGCGTCTGGAAGGCAGCAGCGACGGAAAGCTCGTGCCGTTTCAAGAGACGGAGGTGGGGCTTCGATTCGCGTGCCCCGGCGGCGGCGGCGCCCTTCTCGAAGCCACCGCGGGCTACCGCCCCGCGGAGCTGTTCCAAGCCGCGACCGCGACGCAGTGCTTCCGGTTCGTGGACTCCCAGGTTGACTTCGAGGACCACGAGGTGAGTTTGCTGTTGCGCGCGCTGCAAAAGTCGCCGTGCGAACGCCGCGCGGAATTTTTCGAACGCGTCCGCGCCGTGCGTCGACGCGTCAACGTGCCGTGGCAAGCGACGCCGCTCGCGCGCGCGCTCACGACCGCGGACGAGTTCGCGCTCCTCGCGTCGCGCGCGACGTCCGCGCGCGTCAGAGCCGCGCTGCGGAGGAATAAGATGCGGCTGCTCGACGCGTTCCGCGCGTTCGACGGCGAGCAATTGGGGAGGCTGTCGTACGAAGGCCTCTACGGCGGGCTCACGTGGTTGGGGATGGACATCACGCCGACGCAGATGATGGAGCTCGCGGGGAAGATCGACGTCACCGGGGACGGGTTCGTGACGTACGAGGAGTTCGTCGCCGCTTTCGGGCCGGACGATTACTGCGACGACGACGACGACGACGGCGGCGGCGGCGGCGGCGGCGGCGGCGCGAGGTCGTCGTCGGCGGGCGCGTCGCTGTCGCTCATGGACTCCGGCCCGGCCACCGGCGCGTCGCTCATGGACGGCGGCGTCGAGACCGGGTCGCTCGCGCCGCCGAGCGCGGTCGTCGACCCGCTCGGTGCCCTCGGCGGCGGCGGCGGCGACATGGACGGCTGGGGCGGCGACGACGACCTCATCAACTGGGACGGTCCCACCGGCGCCGGGCGCGTGCGCATCGAGGCGCGATCGCTCGCGGGGAAAAAACCGCCGCCGAAGAGCCCGACCAAGTCAGGGTCAGCCTCGAGCGCGTCGTCCGACTCTTCTTCCTCTCTTCCGCTGTCGAGGGAGACGCTTTCCGCGTTCCGCCTCGGGCTCAAGACGCACGCGACGTGGACGAAGCTGTGGACGTCGGAGGGTACCGGGTCTCGCCGCGCCGCGTCGTTTTGGACGCCAAAGATGGAGACGAGCTTCACGTCTCGCAACCGCGACCGCGTGTGCTTGGGTTCCTACGTCGTCGCGTCGCTCTCCGACCCGTCGAGCGGTTCCGCGGCGAAGACGCAGCCGAGCTTGGTGCTGGAACTCGTGGACAACAAGACGTGGACGATGTCCGCGTCGACGCACATGCAACGCGTCGTCGACGCGTTGTTCCCGCATCCGGTGCGGTACCGGCAAGTGTGGGGGCACGAGTGGAAGCACGCGGCGGCGTACGCGTGGGCGCCCGTGCCGCCGCCCGGGTTCGCGTGCGTCGGAATGGCGCTCACGCCGAGCTCGGAGCCGCCGGAGTTGGAGAGCATGCGGTGCGTCCCGGAGCAGTGGACGTGCGCGCCTTCGTTCGCGCCGCGATTGATTTGGGAAAACGGCGGCGCGGGGGGGCGGCCCGCGAGCGCGTGGATCGTGAACTCGTTGGGGACCGCGCACGTCGTCGCCGGGCACGAGCCGCCGGCGGCGTCGAGCGTGTTGGACTTGAAGTCCCCCTCGTATTTGCTTCCGGAGCAGATTTTAGCGCCGGGGAGCGCGCTGGCGCCGGCGTTGAAGGGCCGCGCGGCGATGTTTCAATCCGTCGCGGAGGAGCAAAAGAGCGCGTTCGGCGGCGGCGGCGGCGGCGGCGGCGTGTCCGCCACGTCCGCCAAGAGCATCAGCGGTGGTGGAGGTGGAGGAGGAGGAGGAGGAGGAGGAGGGTACGGCACGATGGGCGCGGCGCCGGCGCTGTCCGCGGCTGCCGCCGGCGGCGGCTCCGGCGGCGACCTCCTCAGCGCGATGACGAGCGGGGATTGGCTCGACCCCCCGGAGCCTTCTTCTCAAAAGGCAAAGTCCGGCGGTGGGATGAAGCTCGGGAGCGGCGTCCCGGACGAGAAGGCGTTCCTCGACCTCCTCAACGAGCCCGCTCCTCCGAAGATCCAGCCGCCGCCGCCGCCCGCCGCCGCGCTTTCCGGCGGCGGAGCGGACGTGAACCCGTTCGCGCGGTTCGACATGGCGACGCCGGCGCCGGCGTCCACGACGGGCGTCGCCGGTCCTCTCGGAGGCGGCGGCATCGACCTCCTGACCGGATCGCCCGTGCAGCCGCAACGCGCGGCGCCGGCGCAGGTTGCGCGGCCGTGGGTCCCGCCGACGATCGATCGCGCGCCGCGGGCGCCGGCGCCGGAGCTGGATCCGCTCGGCGCGCTCGGGGCGGCGCCGGTGCGGCACAAAGAAGAGCCGAAGTCGACGTTTTTCGGGTCGAAGGCTCGGAAACAAGAGAAGAAGAAAGACTGATGAGAGGTCTCGTACGTAGACGATGTGTTGTTGTGTAATTCATGATAGTTGTTAGCGTCACACCGAATCCCTTCTTCCGCGCGCGCGTTCGCGTTCGCTTTTACGTTTTGGGGGAAAGAAATACCGCGAGCGCGGCGTTTGTCGTATGTACAAGGTGTGTTTCTATCGTCGTTCAAACGCCCGCCGCTTCTCTCTCGCTGCTCTTTGTTGGTACTCCGCGGGATACTTCACCGCTCCTCGGGCTCCGCGCTTCCTCCCGCCGTTTTGCATAAGTTAAATTAAGATAAGTGTCGTGAAGGGGGTACGTGTACAGGTAATAGATCGTTCGAGCTCGGCTCAGTGGTTGATGCTTCCGAGCGGCCGACGCGTCTGCGACTTGGCCGGGGACGCGCCGTACGTCTTCTCGTGATGCGAAAACTCGTGGTTCGCGCGCTTCAACTCCTGCGCCATGTCTTGCGACGCCCGCATCGCAACCTTCGACGCCTCGATCTCCCGCTCCGCCATCGTAGAGAACGATGTGCCCTCCACCGCCGCCGCCGCCGCCGCCGTCGTCGCCGGCGACGAGTTCGCCTGCGCCTCGAGCTGCGTGTGAATCGTCGCAAACTTATCCTGGATGTGCTCCATCTGCTCGAGCTCGCACTCGAGCTTCCTCTGCCGGTCCTCGAGCGCCATGCGCACGGCTCTGACGTCGAACACGCTGTCGAGGTTCTCGTCGAACGCGATCTCCATCTCTTGCCTCAAAAACCCGGCGAACTCGTTCATGAGCGGCATGAGGAAAAAACAGTTAAACTTGAGCTCCACAGACTGGACGACGTACCCGCGAATGCCGGCGTAGATTTGCCTCACGAGCATGTCCACGACGTCCAGTGTGACGTTCTGCATGTTGCGGTTCCACAGCGTGTTGTCCATCACGTGCATCAGGTCTTTCGACCCGACGTTGTCGCTGCCGGGCACCGCCGCGACGGCGCGGGACGAGGATTTCTTCTCGTCGCGGCGGTCGCGGTCGCGTCGGTCGTCCCCGCGCTCGCGCTTCTCCTCGCGCTCGCGCTCGCGTCGGTCCGAGCGATCCCTCCCTCGCTCCTTGCGCTCGTCCGCGTCCGCGTACGGATCCGGCGCCTCGTTCTCGTCCGCGTACGGATCCGCGCGGTCGTACGCGCCGCCGCCGCCGCCGCCGCCGCCCCGGGCGCCGCCGCCGCGGGGGCCCAACACGCTCGCGACGCCCGACCGGTTCCCGCTGTGCAGCGACCACGTCACGAACTGCGTCGTCGAGAGCAAGTCCTCGCGGCACTTCTCTTGGCACGCTTTCACCTTCTGGTCAACGAACTTCGCGAAGCAGCTCCCGATCCGCTTCAAGAACGCCTCGTGGCCGGTCAAGATGCGGCCTTCTTTTTGCAGCAGGTACATCGCGACTGGAAGCAGTCGACGCGCGATGTGCGCGAGCCTGAACCCGAGCTGGTGGACGTACGGCTCGAACGTCTCGCGCGCGCGCGCGACGGCGATCACGCACGCGGTCCGCGTGTAGTTGACGCCGTCGTGCACCTCGTCCACGCCGCAGCTGTTGATGATGTCTTCGCGGGAAACCGTCGGGCAATTCACCGCGCTGACGATGGCGCGAAACTCTTCGAGCGCGCGGTGATACTGCGCCCCGCCAAAGAGCCGCATGTCGCCGTTCGGGACCTCGATGCCGGACCGCATCGGGTCCACGGGGCGGCCGTCCGGGCCGACGAACGCGCCGCCGCGGATGTGCTCGTGCGCGAGCGTCTCGCCGAACACGCGCGGCGGCGCCGCCATCGTACCTCGGAGCAGCTCTGGAATCTTCTCGAGAAAGTGCTGATAAAACGCGCGCCCCTTCTCCTTCAGCTTGTCCGTGTCCAGGTTATCGAGCTCCGCGCCGGTGTCGCGGAGCTTGAGCGACGCCGCGCGGTGCTCGCGCTCGAGTACCGGGACGATCGTCGGGACGTTCTCGAGGTATCTCTGCTGCAGCAGACGCTCGAGGAAGTGACGCAGCTGCGACACCCCGACGTGCGATCGCTCGTTTCCGGTGAGCCGCCTGTCGCACCGCCGCTCGAGCTCGTTCGTGTCCGCTTGCTCTTGGCGAACGACAGCCTCGCGGTAGTGCTCGTTCGAGCGGAACAAGCAATCGCGCCCGCCGCCGACGCGGCCGCTCGGGACGGACGTGAAGAACGGCCCGCCGCCGAGGAGCGTAGGCTCGAGCAGCCTCCCGGGGGGCTTCATGAAGAGTTCGACGTCGCTCGCGCGAGAAAACTGCGGGATCCGCGTGTCAAACTTCGTGGACACGACGACGGTGCGGCGAAGCTCCGGGTCGCAGTCGAGGACGACGCGTCGCGTCGTCGCGTTGTTCCAGTCGCTGTTATCTTCCAGGCAGAGGATGATGTAATCTTTCTGCTCCATCTTGGCGCGCACGAGATTCTCCACGGATCGGCTCGCCTGCTGAGAGTTGCTGTGCTTCCGCCCGGGCGCGGCGGCGATCAGACCGGGGGTGTCGATGATCGTCAAGTTCGGGCAGTACTTGTACTCGATCTTCACCACGATGTCTTTCGCCCAGAACCCGTTGTCGTTCTCCAGCCGCTGGTTCTCGCTCTCGATGTACCGCTGAAGATCCGGCAGCGACATCTCCTCCTCGCGGCCGTAGCTCTCGTCGCGAAGCAAGAAGCACCGCGGCTCGACGCACGACGCGTTGTACTTCATGTTGATCGCGATCGGTCGCCGCGTCTTCGTGCCGCCGCCAACGTGGTTGAATTGGAACCCCATGAGCGCCTCCACGAGCGCGGACTTGCCGTCCGTCTGGTGCCCGACGACGAGGATCGCCGGCGAGTCGAACGGCTTGTCAAACTCCTGTTCCATACGAAGCGACGTCGGGGTGGAGTTGAAAGGCGTCAGAAGCGGAGTTGAAAGGCGTCGAGGGTGGGGATTGAAAGCGAGAGGTGGGCGGAGAGACACGCCGGGCAAAGTCCTTAAGGATCGGCGTTCACCCCGCCAACGCGGTCGTATGGGAACCAGTGTATAGAACGCGCCTGCGCCATGGAGTGCAGCTGCGAGTACGCTTCGTACAGGCGCTCGTTCCCGCGGTTGAAGAAGCGCGTCTGCGAGTCGCGGACGCCGCCTTCGGTGGAGTCGTACGGCGTGTCCCACACGATCGGCGCCGCGGTGGGGACGGGGCGGGAGGGGATCGTTGATCGCGAGCGACGCACGGGCTCGTCCGCGGAGAGGTTGCCAAACTTTTCGATCATCGACGCGGCGACCGCGTCGACGGACTGCGACGGAGGGGGGACGGGACGGGGCGCGGGGCGCGAGGGGGAGGGGACGAGGGTCGGTTCAGTCGTCGAGAGGGTGATTCGTTTCGTTTCGTTTCGTTTCGTTTCGTTTGGACGCGCGAAGAGACGGCGGCGGCGGCGGCGGCGCGCATCGCATCGACGTCGCTCTTTCGTTTTTTCCAACGACAAGATCTTTCGAAAACCGCGTGACGCGGACGACGACGCGCGCGCGATGCGCGATACGCGTCGCGCGACGCGTATCGCCGGCGCGCGCGCGGGCGGGTAAGGTGAGGAACGATGCGCACCTCGCGCATCTCGCTCGGCTCCGGGTATCGCGCGTACGACCGTCTACTCTCCTCCGCGCGGGCGTCGCCGCCGCTGTGGGAGGACATCATGCCGGTCGCGTAGTTGAATGGATCTGACTCGCCGCTGTACTGGGATCGCTTGCTCATCACGGAACCGGGCGCCGCGGTCGGGCCTTCGTTTCGCTGCTTCGCCGCCGCCTTGGCGAGCCATCGCTCGGACTGAGGGCTCATGGTGGCGGGTGCTTCCGTGGGCGTCGCGTCGCGCGTCCGTGGAATGGCGCGTCGGCGCGTTTAACGGTCTTTTTGCGTTTTTTGACCGTTTGCGAAATCGCGAACGAAATCGTATGACTATTTAGTCTGAATCTGGTCTGAATGCGTTTTGTGTGAGGTTATGGGGGTTCCGGACCTGATCCACTTCGCGCTTTTCGCGCTCGTCGACGGTCGCGACGAGACCTGCACGACGCCGGTGCCATCGCGTCCTCGGAACCGCACTCCTCGACTCGCGAAGCGACCGCCCCGGTCCTTCCCGCACACACATCACGCGCGCGAGGATGTTCACGATGACCTCCACGTCCATCGCCGGCGCGCCGCGCGCCGTCGGCGCGCGCGCGGCCGTTTCCCGGAAGACCGCCGCGAGCGCGACGACGACGACGACGACGACGACGACGACGCATCGACGCGCGTCCTCGGCCGCGCCCGCGACCGTCCGCGCGCGCGCGTCCTCCTTCAACGGCGCGCCCGTGATGTCCATCAGGTACGCTTACCGTGATCGCGCATCGCTTCGCGTCGTTTCCGCCGTCGCGCGGGCGGCGTCGCGCCGATCCCGGCCGGCGCCTCGCCTCCCGGGACGCGCGACACGTCCATCGGATAATAGCGCGCCTCAGTGGCGTTCTTCGTTTCTCAGCGCTCGAGCGATGATCGATGAACACTCGTTCATCTCGTCCGTCCACCCCGGGGTCTGACCTCTCCTCTCGCCTCCATCTCTCCGTCCATCGCATCGCGTCCATCGCAGCCGCCGCGGCGCGATCTCCGCGAAGGGCCCGCGCTCCCGCGCCCCCGCGTTCGTCGCATTCGCCGCCGCGAAGGGAGAGTACGACTACGACCTCGTCATCATCGGCGCGGGCGTCGGCGGCCACGGCGCGGCGCTGCACGCGGTGGAGTGCGGCCTGAAGACGGCGATCATCGAGGGCGACGTCATCGGTGGGACGTGCGTGAACCGCGGGTGCGTGCCGTCGAAGGCGCTCCTCGCCGCGTCCGGACGCGTGAGAGACATGAAAAACGCGGATCACCTCAAGATGCTCGGGATCGAGGTGGACGACGTGCGGTTCGATCGCCAGGGCATCGCGGATCACGCCACGGGACTCGCGACAAACATTCGCAACAACCTGACCAACTCGATGAAAGGCCTCGGCGTGGACATCCTCCTCGGCGCGGCGACGCTGAGGGATAACCACACCATCTCGTACAGCAATAAGAAGTGCACGGCGAAGAACATAATCATCGCCACCGGCTCGACGCCGTTCGTCCCGCCCGGGATCGAGATCGACGGGAAGACAGTCTTCACGTCGGACGACGCGCTCAAGCTCGACTGGATCCCGCCGTGGGTCGCGATCATCGGGTCCGGGTACATCGGGCTCGAGTTCTCGGACGTGTACACCGCGCTCGGGTCGGACGTGACGTTCATCGAAGCGATGCCGAAGATCATGCCGGGGTTCGACGCGGAGATCGGCAAGCAGGCGGAGCGCATCTTGATTCAGCCGCGTAACATCGACTACGTCACCGACGTCCTCGCGACCAAGGTGACCCCGGGGATCCCCGGTGAAAAGCCGGTGACGATCGAGCTGAGCGACTTCAAGACCAGGGAGGTCGTGGACCAGATGGAGGTGGACGCGTGCCTCGTCGCGACAGGCCGCGCGCCGTACACCGAAGGTCTCAACCTCGAGGCGATCTCCGTCGAGACGCAGAGAGGGTTCGTCCCCGTGAACGAGAAGATGCAAGTGCTGGATAAGGACGGCGGCGTCGTCGAGGGCGTGTGGTGCATCGGCGACGCGAACGGGAAGATGATGCTCGCGCACGCGGCGTCCGCGCAGGGGATCGCCGCGATCGAGTGCATGCAGGGTCGGGACAGGGTGTTGAACCACAACTCCGTCCCGGCGGCGTGCTTCACGCACCCGGAGGTGTCCTTCGTCGGTCTCACCGAGGAACAGGCGCGGGACAAGGCGAAGGAGGAGGGGTTCGAGATCACGGTGAAGAAGACGTCGTTCAAGGCGAACTCGAAGGCGTTGGCGGAGAAAGAGGCGGACGGCATGGCGAAGCTCATCTACCGCTCGGACACCCAGGAGATTCTCGGGATGTGGATCATGGGCTTGCACGCGGCGGATCTCATTCACGAGGCGTCCAACGCGATCAACAATGGGATGAAGGCGACGGACCTCAAGTTCGCGGTCCACGCGCACCCGACGTTAGCGGAGGTCGTGGACGAGGTGTTCAAGCAGGTGGAGCACGTGTGAGTGAAGCGACGGGCGGACGGACGGACGTTCGGACGGATCGTCGGGGACGTCGACGAGGCGCGACGACGGCGGTGTGAAATATTAAACTTCGAAACCAAATTCTTTCTTTCCTTCTCTCGCTCTCTAGCTAGCGTCCCGTCGTCCGCGCGTCTGTCTACTAGTCGAGGTAGTCCTTGAGCTTGTCTCTCAACACGTCGATGTCGCCGTCGATGTCCCACTCCTCGCTCGGCATCGCGATCCGTATCGTCTTGCTCGGCGCGACGTCGCGCGGCGCCTCCATCCCTGGGACGCCGAAGCTGAGGGTAATTGTCCATACGAGCGAATGTCGGGGTGGAGTTGAAAGGTGTCAGTTGGAGTTGAAAGGCGCCGCGGTCGGGGATTGAAAGCGAGGGGTGCGCGGAGAGATGCGCCGGGCAAAGTCCTTAAGGATCGGCGTTCACCACGCGAACGCGGT
>MDSW01101990.1_pt1 | contig 25284 bp, 29 predicted proteins | sample 811171 | NCBI WGS metagenome assembly MDSW01 (sample SAMN05326641, study PRJNA326480) | marine metagenome | isolation source: seawater | place: Atlantic Ocean: North West | collected 2012 | reverse complement strand
TGTTCTTGGTGCACCATAAGATTTATCTATAACAACATTTCTTCCTTTCGGCCCTAGCGTAACTTTTACTGTGTTCGCAAGTATATCAACTCCTTTTAACATTGCTGAACGTGCCTCAGAATCGAATTTAACTATTTTTGCCATTTTTAAACTCCTTCTTAAATATTAAATTATTTACTTGAAGATATACCCATAATGTCTGACTCTTTCATTATGCTGTATTCTTTTCCATCAATTTTGACTTCTGTTCCTGACCATTTGCCAAATAGAACTTTGTCTCCAACTTTAACATCCATTGGAATAATTTTTCCATCTTCAGTTTTTGCACCACCTCCTACAGCAACCACTTTGCCTTCCTGAGGTTTCTCTTGTGCTGTGTCTGGTATTATAATGCCTCCTGCAGTTTTTTCACTACTGTCAAGAACTTCTATTAAAACTCTGTCGTGTAACGGTTTAAATTTCATATAAAACTCCTATAAATATGATGCTTCATATAGATATAAGATCATTTTATTTCAAGAAGCTAAGCAAAATATAAAATGTCAAAAAAACCAAGAAATATGGTAATTTTTAAGTTATATCTGCCAAATGGCTAAAAATATAGACACTTTAGGTCTAAAATCTATAGTTGATAACTATAATTTGTTTTTTATTGATTTATGGGGTGTGATGCATAATGGAATTGAGCTTTATCATGGCTCTATTAATGTTTTGGAAAAGCTCTATAAAAAAAACAAAGAATTTGTATTATTAACTAATGCACCACGACCTAACACAAGTGTTATAGATTTTTTAAGCAAAATAGGTATGGAAAGAAAATTTTCATCAAAAGTTTATACATCGGGAGAAGCCGCTCTTAATTATTTAATAACAAATTATGCAACCAAATCTTTCTATCATATTGGTCCTCCTAGAGATTTTGATTTATTTAGCGAATTTAAAAAAAGAAAGAAAAAAAATATTTTTGAAGCTGAGTATTTATTATGTACAGGATTATTTGATGAGCATTATAAAGATTTGTCATACTATAAAATATTATTAAAAAATGAAATTAATAAAAAAATGATTTGTACAAATCCAGATTTAATTGTTGATAGAGGAGAAAAAAGAGAATTTTGTGCAGGATCTATAGCAAAAGTTTTTGAAAAATTAGGTGGTAAAGTTGAATATTTTGGAAAGCCTTATCCAAAAGTTTATAATCAATCTACTAAATTAGAAAATAAAAAAGTTCTTTGCATTGGTGATAATTTAAACACAGATATCAAAGGAGCAAACATTCAAAATTTTGATTCATTGCTCATAACAAATGGAATTCATAAACAAGAAATAAAAGATGAAAGTTTTGAAAATATTATACAAAAATATAGTTTAAAAGTTAACTATACTCAATCAAGCTTAAAATGGTAAAAAAATTTCAATTATATAATAGTTTTTCTATTTCTAAGAAATATAAAAATTCTATTTTATTAATTGGTAATTTTGATGGTCTTCATATTGGACATCAAAAATTATTTAAATTAGCACAAAAATATAAAAAAAAATTTAATTTAAAAGTTGGAGTTTTAACATTTGATCCAATGCCTAAAATGTTTTTTAATAAAAAATTAAAAAATTTTAAGATTTTTAACATTAGTCAAAAAATATTTTTTTTAAAAGAATATAAAATAGATTTTTTAATTATAAAAAAATTTAATAAAAAATTTTCTAAGATTAATTATCTTAAATTTATAGAAAGTATTTTATATAAAAAATTAAATACAAAATATATTTTTGTTAGTAACAATTTTAGATTTGGAAATAAAAGAAAAGGTAATGTAAATAAATTAAAATCTGTTGAAAAAAAATATAATTATAAAATCATTAATCCAAAACCACTTAAGAAAAAAAATCAAATAATTTCTTCGACATTTATTAGAAAATTAATTTCAAATGGTAAAATAAATATAGTTAATAAGTATTTAGGCAGGAACTGGACTATAGAGGGAAGGGTAAAGCAAGGAAGAAAAATGGGAAGAAAAATTGGATTTCCAACATGCAATATTGAATTAAAAGATTATGTAATTGCAAAAACAGGAGTTTATGCTGTTAATGTATATTTAGGTCAAAATAAAAAAAAATTTAAAGGAATTGCTAACTTAGGTTATAGACCAACATTTAACCAAAAAAAATTACTTTTAGAGGTCAATATATTTAATTTTTCTGGAAATATTTATAATAAGAAATTAAATGTTGAATTTAAAAGATTTATTAGAAAAGAGAAAAAATTTAGAGGAATTAGTCATCTTAAAAAACAAATTAGCATTGATGTGAAATCTGCTAAAAAGATCATATAGATTTATGAGCAAAGAAAATATTAATTTACCTAAAACAAAGTTTTCGATGAAAGCTAATCTTCCACTAAAGGAACCAGAGTTTTTAGAGTATTGGGATAAGATCAATCTATACCAAAAAATAAGAAAAATGGGAAAAGGAAAAGAAAAGTTTATTTTACATGATGGACCACCTTATGCAAACGGTAATATTCATATGGGTACAGCTTTAAATAAAATTCTTAAAGATATAATAACTAAATTTCATCAAATGAATGGAAAAGATTCTGTTTATGTCCCAGGATGGGACTGCCATGGTCTGCCTATTGAATGGAAAATAGAAGAACAATATAAAAAAAATAAAAAAAATAAGAACGATGTCCCGATTGTTGAATTTAGAAGAGAATGTAGAGAATTTGCAAATAAGTGGATTGGAATACATAAAGATCAATTTAAAAGATTAGGCGTTATAGGTGATTGGGAAAATTATTATTCAACAATGAGTTTTGATGCTGAGGCACAAATTGTAAGAGAACTAAGTAAATTTTTGAAAGAAGGAAGTCTTTATAAAGGTTATAAACCAGTATTATGGTCTACAGTTGAAAAAACAGCCTTGGCAGATGCTGAAGTTGAATATTTAAATCATACTTCAGATACAATCTATGTTTCATTTCCAGTAAAAAATACTAAATTCAAAGATTTATCAGACTCGGAAATTATTATTTGGACAACAACTCCTTGGACAATACCAGCAAATAGGGCTTTAGCTTATAATGAAAATTTAACTTATTTAAAAATTAAAATTGTTGATACTGGTGACTTTCAAAATAAAAAAATTATTGTTGCAAAAGATCTTTTAGAAACAGTCATTAAAGAATGTGAAATAAAAAAATTTAAAATAGAAAAAGAATTTTTAGGTAAGGAATTTAAAGGAACAATTTGTACGCATCCATTTCTAAATATAGGATATGATTATGATATTCCCATGTTAGAGGGGCAATTTGTTAATACAGAGCAAGGTTCAGGAATAGTTCATTGTGCTCCAAGCCATGGACCTGATGATTTTAATCTTTGTTTAAATAATAATATTAAAACTGTAGAAACTGTAGATGATGATGGTAAATATACAAAAAATATAATAAATTTTGAAGGTATCCATATTTTTAAAGCTAATCCAATTGTTATTGAAAAATTAAAAATCCAAAAAAAATTGCTTGCTAATGGAAAGTTAAATCATTCTTACCCACATTCTTGGAGATCAAAAGCTCCTTTAGTTCATAGAGCTACTGCACAATGGTTTATATCAATGGAGAGTCATGGATTAAGATTAAAATCTCTTAAAGCTATCGATGAAACAATATTTTATCCTAGCAAAGCAAAAGAAAGAATAAAATCCATGATAGAAACCAGACCTGATTGGTGTGTTTCAAGACAAAGAGTTTGGGGAGTTCCTTTACCAATCTTTTTACATAAAAAAAATGGAAAAGTTTTAATTGATGATGAGGTTTTCGAAAATATTGCAAATATATTCGAAAAAGAGGGTTCAGATTGTTGGTTTTCAGACGATTCTCAAAGGTTTTTAGGAAGCAAATATAGCTCTAAAGATTTTATAAAATCAAATGATATAGTTGAAGTTTGGTTTGATAGTGGATCGACCCATTCATATGTTTTGGAAAAGAGAAAAGATCTAAAATGGCCTGCATCTATGTATTTAGAGGGCTCAGATCAGCATAGAGGTTGGTTTCATTCATCTCTATTAGAATCTTGTGGAACAAGAGGAAGAGCACCTTTTGAAACTATACTGTCTCATGGTTTTGTTGTTGATGGCAAAGGTTTAAAAATGTCTAAATCACTTGGAAATGTTATTTCTCCAGAGGAGATATTAAAAAAGTATGGAGCGGATATTTTAAGAATTTGGGTTGCTTCATCCGATTATTCAGAAGATTTAAAAATTGATTATTCAATTTTAGAACAACATGCAGAGTCATACAGAAAAATTAGAAATACTTTTCGATATCTTTTAGGAAATTTACACGATAATTTTTCTAATCAGGAATTTGAAAATTTAAATATTGAAGAATTACCCGAGTTAGAAAAATATATGTTAAACAAAATTTTTATTTTAAACGAAAAGTTTTATAAGAACTTTAATTCGTATAATTTTCATACCCTTTATAGAGAATTATTGAATTTTTGTACAAATGATCTTTCCGCATTTTATTTTGATATAAGAAAAGATAGCCTTTATTGTGATAGTCTAGATTCTAAAAAAAGAAAGAGCTGTATAATCGTTCTAGAAGTAATACTAAAATCTTTATTAAGTTGGTTTGCACCTATTTTATCATTTACTACAGAGGAAATTTTTAGACTTATTAATAAAGAAGAAAAGAACAGTATTCATTTAAATGAATTTCCAAAAATTCCTAAAAGTTGGAATAATGAAATAATTGAAAATAATTGGAAAAGTATAATTGATATTCGAAATGTTGTTAATTCCAGTATTGAAATAAAAAGAGCAGAAAAATCAATTGGTTCTAGTCTTGAAGCAAATGTTTTGATTAAGCTAAACAGCGATTACTATAATTTAGCAAAAAATTATGATCTTTCTGAAATTTGCATAACTTCTGGTACTAAACTTATTTTAGATGAAAAATTAGCTGATGGTATTAACGTAGAAACATTTATTGCAGAAGGAATAAAATGTAATGTTTGTTGGAAAATAAGCAAAGATAAATGTAAGAGACACGGGCATTTATAATTAAAATAATTAATGAACAAATTATTTTCAAAAAAAACTATTATATATATAGGAATAGTATTAGTTATATTTTTGGCAGATAGGTTTTCAAAGTTATATATTTTATCAGTATTAGAAAGCTCAGGTAATGTAGATATATATATTAATTCTTATATTAATTTAATTTTAGTATGGAACACCGGTATAGGTTTTGGGTTACTTTCTTTTGATAAATCAGAAATATATAATTATATAACTATTTTAATAATATTTATTAATATAATGATTTTTTATTTAATTTTAGTGTCAAATTATTTAAAAAAATATTTTTTTTTAATTATTTTAGGTGGATCATTAGGGAATTTATTTGATCGTATTCAATATTCTGCGGTACTAGATTTTATTGATATCAGCTATAAAGGTTATCATTGGTTCATTTTTAATGTTGCAGACATATTTATAACTTTAGGAATTATTTGTCTTATTTTTGCTGAATTATTGAATTATAAAAAGAAAAATGAAACATAAAATAATTATATATTTTATTACAATACTTTTTTTACATTCATGTACCGGGGTACAAGATGCTTTAGAGGGAAAAAAAAGATCTGATAATAGTGATGAGTTTTTAGTGGAAAAAAAAAATCCTTTAACTGTCCCACCTGATATGAATAAATTGCCAATACCTTTAGACGAAGAAGAAAACAAATCAAAAATTAATGACCAAGAAACATTGGACATAGAGAAAGTTTTTAACTCTGAAGAGTCAAAAAATTCTAATAATAAAAGTTCTGGTGAAAATAGTTTAGAAAAAACGATACTAGAAAAAATAAATAACTAAAAATGTTAACTTCTAACATAAATTTAAAAAATTTTAGGGTTGGAAAAATTAAAAATATCAAAAGTTTTAAAAATGAAAAATGGTTTAAAAAAATTAAATTTTTTGAGTCCTTGAAACCCAATTATAAATATAGTTATTCTCTAAATCAAATTAAAAAAATTAAAAAAAATAAAAATTTTAGATTAATTGGAATGGGAGGATCAACTTTAGGAACTGAAGCAATTTATCAATTTTTAAATCACAAAATTAAAAAAAAATTTACATTTATTAACAATTTAAACCCTAACTTAAAAATTGAAGAAAAAAAAATAAAAGCTATTAATATTATTATATCAAAATCGGGAAATACACTTGAGACTATTTCAAATTCAAATTTATTGATAAATCGAAGAAAAAATATTTTTATCACAGAAAATAAAAAAAGTTTTTTAAGAAATTTAGCATTACAATTAAAAGCAGAAATTATTGATCATAAAAATTATATTGGTGGTAGATATTCTGTTTTATCTGAGGTTGGCATGCTTCCAGCAGAAATAATGGGTCTTAATGAAAAAAAGTTTAAAAGATTTAATTATTTAATAAATAATAATAATTTTTTAAATGGAATAACAAAAAATGTCAGCGCAATTTTGAAATTTATTAAAGAAAAAAGATTTAATTCAATAATTTTGAATTATGACAAATCGTCAGAAAATTTATTTAAGTGGTATCAACAATTAGTTGCTGAAAGTTTAGGAAAAAAATCAAAAGGAATTCTTCCCATTATTTCTAAAATGCCAAGTGACAATCATAGTTTGTTACAATTATATTTAGATGGACCAAAAAATAACTTTTTTACTTTTTTTTATACTCACGATGGTAATTCAGAAAAAATAAATAATAAACTTCTTCAAAAAACTCACAACTATTTAAAAAATAAATCTTTTTCTAAAATTATTTATGCTCAGAAAAGTGCGACGGAGAAAATATTCTTTAAAAAAAAAATACCGTTCAGGTCTTTTGAAATAAAAAAAAGAAATGAAGAAGTGTTAGGTGAATTATTTTGTTTTTTTATATTGGAAACAATTTTGCTAGGAAGAGCATTAAAGGTAAATCCATTTGACCAACCATCTGTTGAACTAATTAAAAAAGAGACTAAGAAAATATTATTTAGCTAATTTTTGCAAATATTACTTTTGAAACTCCATATTTTACTGATCTTTTAATAGTAAATTTATTGCCTATATCATCATTTGTTTTTTTGTGTCGATGCAATACAACTAATCCTGATTCCCTTAACAATTTAAATTTAACTATGTTTTCTAAAATTATTTTTACATTTTCTTCTTTATAGGGAGGGTCTAAAAAAATTAAATCTATTTTTTCGTTTTTTAATTCCACATTCTTAAAAAAATCAAAAGCATTTTCATTAAATACTCTTGTTTTTTTTTCACATTTTAATTTCTTTATATTTTTATTTAAAATTTCTAATGATTGAGCATAATTTTCAAAGAAATAAACTTTAGCGGCTCCTCTTGAAATACATTCTAGTCCAAAAGATCCAGTTCCTGAAAATAAATCAAGGACTAATGATTTGTTCAAATTTATTTTAGAATCTTTAGAATGTTCAAGAATATTTAAAATAGATTCTTTTACCAAATCTTTTAGTGGTCTAGTATTTTTGTCAAATGCTTCAAAAATTTTAATACCCTTAAAAGTTCCACCTATAATTCTCATTTGTCTATTATTTTAAATCCAATGTCTTTTCTAAAAAAACCATTTTTCCAATTTAATTGATTTATAAGATTTATAGCTCTATCTCTTGAATTTTTAAATGAGCTTGAGAGACAAACAAAATTTAAAACTCTTCCTCCATTTGAAAATATATCATCTCCACCCTTTTTTGTTCCTGCATGAAAAATAAAATCATTATTATTTAATTTTAATTTATTTAAATTATCTATCTTAACATTATTTTTAAAGTTTTCAGGATATCCTTTAGAACATAATACAATACATAAACTTTTTTCTTCTTTCCATTTTATATTAAAATTTTCTAGGTTTTCATTGCAACATGCATAGCAAATATCAATTAAGTCAGTTTCAAGAAGTGGTAAAATTGTTTGGCATTCAGGGTCCCCCATTCTAACATTGTATTCTATCAAGAAAGGTTCATTGTCTATTATCATTAAGCCAGCATAAAGAAATCCTTTATACTTTTCTCCCATTTCTTCTATTGCTTTTAAAGTTGGATAAATTATTTTATCAATAATTTTATTTTCCAGAATTTTGTTTATTAATCCTGAAGGACTATATGATCCCATACCTCCAGTATTTTTTCCTTCATCTCCCTCATTAACTCTTTTATGGTCTTGAGCAGTTTTAAAAACTTTAAAATTCTTTCCATCACAAACAATAAAAAAACTCATTTCTTCACCATTAAGAAACTCTTCAACCAATATTCTATTTGCTACTCCAAATTTTCCTTCAAATATTTCGTTAACTGCTTCTTTTGCCTCAGATAAATTTTTTGATATGTAAACTCCTTTTCCGGCCGCTAGTCCATCTGCTTTAACAACGATTGGAAATTTTGAATTTTTTAAAAAATTGATAGTATCTTCTTTTTTTTCAAAGACACCAAACTTTGCCGTTGGTATATTGTACTTTTTACAAATATTTTTTGTGAAAATTTTTGAACCTTCTAATTGCGAAGGAATTTTTCTAGGACCAAAAACTTTAATGTTATTACTTTCTAAGTAATCGACAATTCCATTAACCAAAGGTTTTTCTGGACCAATTATAACTAAATCAACTTTTGAATCCTTTAAAAATTTTAAAACTTTTTCGAAGTTATTAATATCCAAATCTATATTTTCAGCCAATTGTTGAGTTCCAGCGTTACCTGGTACGCAGTATATTTTGCTTATTTTTGAAGATAATGAAATTGTTTTACATATAGCATGTTCTCTACCTCCACTTCCTATGATGCAAATAATCATATATAAATACGTTTTTACATAATGAAAAATAAATTAGCTAGAATAAAATATTTACCTAATAATTTTGAGATTCTCGAGGAAGGTGATTATGTTATTTGTGCAGTTTCTGGAAAGAAAATATTTATAGACAAATTAAATTATTGGAATGTTGAACTTCAAGAACCTTACTTTTCTCATGTTGAGGCTTCTCAAAAAAGAGAGGAACTTACTAATAAAAATTGATTTATTTCCATCGGTCGTGTGACCAAATCCATTGGTCAGGATTTTTTAGAATCATTTTTTCTAGCACTTTGTTAAGTTCCAAAGTTATTTTTTGATGAGATAAATTATCATCAAATCTTAATGGTTTATTAAAATATAATTTAAAATGATAGTTTTTGTGTCTTTCGATATAAACTGGAACAATAGTGCAATTGTATTTTTTTACTAGTTGTGCAGGTATAGTTGTAGTTTTTGCAGAACGATTAAATAGATCAATTTCATCTCCTTCACTCACTCTTTGGTCAATCATTAGTGCAACAGAGAAATTTTTTTTAAATAAGCTCAATAAATCTCTAGTTCCACTCTTACCCTTTTTTATTTGATTTTTGCATATATGGTTTTTTCTAATGTTCTCCATAACAATATTTAAAAATGGATTGTTAAGAGGTCTGTAAATTGCACATAAATTTATCCCTGCTTTTTCTATTTCCATTGCCATTAGTTCAAAATTATTAAAATGTCCTGATATAAATACCACCTGTTCATTACTACTTTTAATTTCATTTAAGTAATTTAATCCTTCAATTTCAATAAATTGATTTAATTGATTTTTTCTAAATTTTTTTAAATAAACATATTCAGATAATATCCGTCCATAATTGCCCCACATACTGTTAACAATAGATTTTCTATCTTCTAATGAATTGCCAATTTTTGAATTTTCTAAATTATTATAAATTTTATTATTTGATCGAAAAAAAGGACCGAGTCTTTTTCCAATGATATTTCCTAAATTTGAGGCATTTTTATAACCAATAATTTTAAAAATAAAAAAAAAGGTAATGATGATGATAAATTCAAAAAAATATTTTATTATTTTCATAAATAACCTAAGAGTAAACTTTCAAATTCATTTTTATTTTCAATTTCTAAATTAACTTCTACATAATCACAATTTTCTTTTTGCTTCTCATTCATTCTATAATAATCTTTTTCAGTTGTAACAATTTTTGTAGATTTATCTCCTATAATTTTATAAAAATCCTTTTCAGAATAATTATGATGATCTGGGAATGTATATGTTTTTTTTACATTTAAATTATTTTCTTTTAATAAATCAAAAAAATTTGAAGGATTTCCAATTCCTGCAAAAGCTGTAATTTCTTTATTTTTTAATTTTTCTATATTTTTAATTTTATATTTTGAATAAAAAAAATATAATTTTTTGTTTCCTAAATTTCTTTTAATTTTTTTTTCAAATTCTATTGTTTCTTCAGTTTTATCACCATTAATAACAATACAATTTGCTCTTAACACTGCATTCAAACGTTCTCTTAGGGGTCCAGATGGTATTACAAAACCATTTCCAATCAACTGTTTGGAGTTAAAACATAAAATTGCAAAATCTGGTCTAATCGAAAAATCTTGAAATCCATCATCTAGAATTATAACATCATGATTATTAGCATTAGACAATAATATGCCTGCCTGCCTTGTTGATGTTGCAAAAGTTGCTCCAGTTTCTTTTAGCATTCCTATTTCATCTCCTAAATAATCGTAGTGTTTTTTGACAAATGCAGGATTTTTACCTAATGATTTAGTAATATTAAAAATTTTTCTAGCCAGTGGAGTTTTTCCTGTACCCCCAAGATAAATATTACCCACACATATAATAGGGCAAATGTGTTTTGGATAAGTTCTAAAAACCAAAGTAATTCTTCTTATCCAGTTTATCAGCAAATAAATAACTGATAAAGGCAAGAGTATAATTAACCAAAAAGATATTTTCCGATAGTCCCAAAATTTTGGCTTTTTGAAATTCATAAATTATAAATATTTATTAATTTCTTTTTCATTATTTAATAAAATCTGATTACCTGTATAGGCTAATTTTTTTATAATTTGTTGAGAATAATGTTTTTTATTATCAAATTTAATAACTAAATTTTCTAAATCTTTATATGACTTAATTTTTGTTGATATTCCTTGTTTTTTGAGAAAATCATAAACCTCAGTAAAATTTTCTATATGTGGACCATGTATAATTCTATTTCCCAATCTAGCTGCTTCTAAAGGGTTTTGTCCTCCTTTTGCATATATAGATTTTCCCATAAAGGCTGTTTTGGATAATTTTAAAAAAGTCTTTGTTTCTCCAAAAGTATTTACAAGATATACATCAGTTTTACTATTTATTGGTTTATTTGATGTATGCAAATGAACATTTAATTTATCTGAATTTAATTCTTTTTTAATTTCTTCAGCTCTATGTACATGTCTTGGAATTATTACAGAAATAATATTTTTATATTTTTTTTTTAAATTAGCATGAACTTTTCCACAAAATAATTCTTCTCCTTTATGTGTGCTGACAGCTATAAAAATAATTTTCTTTTTTTGAAATTTTTTTCTTATTTTAAATTTTAATTTATCTTTTAATTCATAAATACTTTCAGAAAATTTTAAGTTTCCAATTTTTTTAATATTTTTTGCACCTAGAATTTTTAAGTAATCACAAGTTTTTCTATTTTGTCCAAGGCATAAATCAAACTTATTAAATATTGTTTTTGAAAAATAATGAAAACCTTTCCAGTTTTGAAAGGATTTTTTAGTTATTCTAGCATTTACTAAAATTAGTGGGATTTTTCTCTCTTTTATTTTTAATATCATATTTGGCCAAATCTCAGATTCAACAAAAAAAACAACTTTTGGTTTCCAATGATTTAAAAATTTTTCAACAAGAAAATCTGTATCCAATGGAAAAAATTGGTGAAAAGTTTTTTTCAATTTTAATTTTTTTATAATTTTAGCTGAACTTACAGTATTAGTTGTAATCAATATTTTTTTTATGTTTTTTCTTTTTTCGAGCTTTTCGATTAAAGGAATAATACTTAGGATTTCGCCAACACTGGATCCATGAAACCATATTAAATTATTGCTCTTATTTTTTTTGCTAAACTTACCAACTTTTTCTAAGAATCTTTTTGGATCTTCTTTTTTTTTTAAAATTCTATAAATTATTATTATTGGTGAAATAAAAAAAATTAAATTTACAAGAATTCTGTAAAAAAATAACATTAATCTTTTCTTAATTGCTTTTCGTAAAAATTTTTATAAGTTTTTGATTTTACTAATAATTCCTTATGATTTCCTTCAGCAATAATTTTTCCATCATTTACTACATATATTTTTTTTGAATTCATAATTGTTGATAGTCTATGTGCAATCACTAGAGTAGTTTTATCTTTAGTTAAAACATTTATTGCTTCCTGTATTTTACTTTCAGTTTCTGAATCTAAAGAGGATGTTGCTTCGTCTAATAAAATTATTTTACTTTTTTTCAACATAGCTCTCGCAATTGAAAGTCTTTGTTTTTCTCCTCCTGATAATCTAAAGCCATTTTCCCCAATAAAAGTATCAAATTTATTTGGAAGTTTATCTATAAATTCATCACAGTAGGAAAGTTTAGATACTTCATAAATTTCTTCATCGGTAGCATCTAGTTTTGCATAAGCAATATTTTTTTTTATAGTATCGTCAAATAATGTTGTATCTTGATTTACCAAAGATATTTCAGATCTTAGTGTTTTTATATTACTTTTGTAAATTGATTGTCCATCAATAATTATTTCACCACTATCTGCATCATAGAACCTTGGTATGAGATTTAAAATTGTTGATTTACCAGCACCACTGTGACCTACAAGAGATGTCATTTCGCCCCCATCAATTTTAAGATTTATAGAATTTAAAATTTTTCTTTCTTCATAATTGTATTTAAAATTAACATCTTTAAATTCAATTTCACCTTTGCTAACTTTTAAATTTGTTGAGTTATTCAGTTCAACAATCTTATTTTTAACATCAATAATAGGCAAAATTCTTTTAGCTGCAGACAGTCCCTGATTAATTGCCATATTTAATGTTGCTAGTGACCTTACTGGTTGATACGCCAACATCATTGCTGCTAAGAAAGAAAAAAAATTATTTATATCCAAATCTTCACTCATTATTAGTTTTCCAGAATAAAAAATTAAACCTGCTATCATAACTCCCGTTAATGTTTCCATTATTGGAGAGGCTCTTACTAGTACTGTTTCAATTTTTATACATTTTTCTTTTAATTCGTTTATAAATTTTTCTGTTCTTTCAAATTCATAATTTTCTTTTTGAAATATTTTTATAATTTTATGATTTTTGAATATTTCTAAAAGATATGAAGTTAGTTTTCCTGATCTATCCTGAGCTTCAGTGGTAACTTTTCCCATTCTCTTTCCAAGCGATCTTGCAGCCAGTGATGCCAAAGGTATCATTATAATAGCAAAAATTGCTAGTTTCCAATTTTGATAAAACATTACTCCTAAGAGGCCCAATAATGTAAGCGAGTCTTTAGATATGTTTAATATTACTGTGCTTACCAATTTAGTCATCATTCCTATATCAAAAGTTAAGTGAGAAATATATTTTCCAGAATGTTTGGAGTCTATAATTTCACTATCAGCATTAATAATTGATTTCATAACCTGGAATTGTAAAATTTTTGTAACTTCTTGACCTACTTTGATTAAAATAGTTTTGGCAAAATATAAAGAAGCACCTTTTAAAGAAAAAGCAAAAATTATAGCAAATGGGATTAGCAATATTAATGTTTGATCTTTTTCTATAAATATTTTTTTTATTGCAGGGTCTAATAACCATGCAATTGAAGATGTACTCGCTGCAACTAAGATTGAAAAAAAAACTGATATTAATATTTTTGGTAAAAATTTTTTTGTATAATCATTGTACAATCTTTTTAAAATTTGAGTATTATTCATTATCTAAATTATGTTACCTATTAGCAAGTTAATAAAAATTATTAATCCTAATAAATTATTTGATTTAAAAATTTTTAAACAAATATTTCCATCAGACGTATTCAAATATTTTATTTGGTAAAAAATATGAATTGCGGGTATTATTAAGGACATAAAATATAGGTTAGAGAAATTCATTTCTAAACCGACTAAAGTGACTGAAAGTAATGTAATAATATAGCATAGTGAAATAAATTTTTTTGGATTTTTTTTAAATTTTATTGAGGTTGATTTTACTCCAATTATTTCATCATCTTTAATATCTTGATATCCATAAATAGTGTCATAACCTAATGTCCAAAATATGGCTCCTAAATATAGAATAATTGCAGTTAAACTTAAATTTTCTTGAATAGAAGTCCATCCAAGCAACAAACCGTAATTAAATGTAATACCTAAAAAAAGCTGTGGCCAATAAGTAAACCTTTTCATGTATGGGTAGCTGAATGCCAATGGCATTGATAAAAAAGCTAAAAAAATTGTTAATGTATTAAATTGTAAAAGTACCAAAAGTGCAAATAAACACAATATTGCCGAATATAAAAAACCTAAACTAATTGAAATTTTTCCTGAAGCAATAGGTCTATTTTTTGTTCTTAATACCTTTTTATCATAATTAATGTCGACAATATCATTTATTATACATCCAGCAGACCTCATTAAGACAGATCCTAAAAAAAATAAGATTAAATAAAAAATATATATATTTAGATTATTTTCAAAATTATATCCAATTGTGAGACCCCACAAACAAGGCCAGAACAACAACATATATCCAATAGGTTTGTCTAACCTTGTTAATTGAATAAATAATTTAAGATTTTCCATTTTATTTTCTTGTAAATAACAAAGCCTAGATTCATAATCAAACTGATTCGTATGAATATAGATTACACAGTAACTGCACTAATGTTTCCAGCTATACCTTTAATTATGGGTGTATATTCAAATAGATTTCATACTTTAAGTTCACTAATTAGAAAAATTCATGATGAGTTTGTTTTTGAAAAACATACGCCACCAGAATGGAAAGCACAGCTTATAAATTTAGATAATAGAATTATAGTAATCAAATATTCAATAATGTTTGCTGCTTTTGGTTTTCTGTTCAATATGCTAACAGTTTTTGCTCTGTATTTGGAAAGCTTATTTATTGCTAGGATTATTTTTGGATCTTGCTGTTTATCAATGATGATATCAATTGTTTTTTTTATAAGAGAAATACAGATATCAACTAAAGCATTAAAACTTCACCTATCTGATATGGATATTCAGTTTAAGGAATAATTATTGCAGGACCAAGTATTTTTCTAGATTCTAAATCTTTGTGTGCTTGAATAGCATCTTCTAGTTTATATTTTTTAAAAATTTCTATTTTAATTTTTCCTGTTTCAATTTTTTCAAATAACTTTTCTGAAGCTTCATTTATTTCTTCTCTTGTACCTAAATACTGCTGCATTGAAGGTCTAACAAAATATAAACCTTTGGGTTGTAATAACTTTGTTACATCAATTGGAGATAAAGCTCCAGAAGCATTTCCGAAAGAAACCATAGTACCTCTAACAGAAAGACATTTTAAAGAGCCTTCAAAAGTATTTTTTCCAACACCATCATAAACAACAGGAATACCATTATTATTACTTATTTCTAAAACTTTTTCTGAAAAATTGTCTTTGTTATAATTTATTACATGATCATATCCGTATTTTTTTGCTACCGATATTTTTTCATCAGTACCTACGGTGCCTATTATTTTACATCCAAGTGTTTTTGCCCATTGACCAAATATCTGTCCTACTCCTCCAGCTGCAGCGTGAAAAAGTATCATTTGTCCTGATTTAACGGGGTAAGTTTTATGTAACAAATAAAAAGTTGTTAATCCTTTTGTCATTAAAGTTGCTGCGACTTCAAGATCAATATTGTTTGGAACTTTTACAAGATTCTTAATTGGATAATTTCTGTGAGTAGAATATGCACCTAATGGTGCACCAGCATATGAAACTTTATCACCTACTTTAAAATCTTTTACACCAGATCCTATACTTGTAATTATTCCAGCTCCTTCAGCACCAATACCAGTTGGAAGTTTTAAAGGATAAAGGCCTGATCTATGATAAGTATCAATATAGTTTAATCCTATTGCTTTATGTTCAATTGTAACCTCTTCTTCATTTGGTTTTTCTAAAGTTATATCTTTTAATTCTAAAACTTCAGGACCACCATTTTTTACAATTTGTACAGCTTTCATCATTTTACAAAAGTACCATTATGATAATCTTGAACAGCTTGTAAAATTTCTGCTTTAGTATTCATTACAAATGGTCCGCCTCTTGCTATTTGTTCACCAATTGGTTTACCAGATATTATTAGAAATTTTGAACCACTAATAGCAGAAATTTTAAGATATTCTCCTTTAGTTAGCAAAATTAGTTTGGAATCTTTTATTTTGTCGTGTTTTTGATCTCCAACTTTAATTTCACCTTCAATTAAATAAATAAAAGTATTATGTGTAAGAGGTAGCTGAAAAATAAATTCTTTATCCTTCTTTAGTTCTACATCAAAGTAAAATGGATCAACATTATGTCCTTTCATAGGTCCCTCCACATTTTCAAATTTTCCAGCTATAACTTTTACTTTTTTTTCATTATCTTTATGAATTTGCATCTTCTTTGAATCTATATAGATATAATCAGGCTTATTCATTTTTAATTTTGCAGGCATATTTATCCATAACTGAAACCCATGAAGTTTACCACCAGACATTGCAGGCATTTCAGAGTGAATAATACCGCTGCCTGTTTTCATCCACTGAACATCACCAGGTTTCATTCTTCCTTTAGCCCCAGTACTATCTTCATGCTCAAACTCTCCTTGGAGCATATAAGTAACCGTTTCTATTCCTCTATGGGGATGTGGTGGAAACCCCCCAATATAATCTTCTTTATTATCTGAACCAAATTCATCTAACATTAAAAAAGGATCAAAGTAATCAGGTTTAACTCCGATACTTCTTTTTAGCTTCACACCATCTCCATCAGAAGATGGCATTGGAACAATTATTTTTTTTACTTCAATTTTTAACATTTATTTTTTTAATCTATTATCTAAACTAAAACCTTTGGGTCCATTTATTACCAAAAATAAAAAACCACCTGCTAAAGCTAAGTTTTTTGAAAATGCTATAATTTGATTAGAAAAATCATTAAGAAATATAAATGCTGTAGCCAAACAAAAAAGAGATAGTATAGCGGCAGATATTTTTACTTGATAACCAACTATAATTAGCAAAGGACCTAATATTTCAAGTATTATTGCTGGAACCAATAGAAAACCTGGAACTCCAAAACCTTCCATCCAGTCAACTGTTCCTTCATAATTTATTATTTTTCTAAATCCACTCAGCAAAAAAACAAATGAAATTAAAATTCTTCCCAATAAGTCCAAAATATTTATCATATTAATTTGTTAAATAATTCTTTGTTTACAAAATATCAAGTAGCTGATTTAGCCCACTAATTTCATTTTTAGGTTTATAATCAAGGTTATCAAAAATATTATTATTTCTATTTACCCAAACTGAACTAAATCCATAATTTCCACCCCCAGATACATCCCAAGTATTAGCACTTAAAAAAAAAATTTCCTCTTTTAGAATATTATACTTTTTAATTGGCATATCATAAACTTTTGAACTTGGTTTATATATTTTAACTTCTTCAATAGAAAAAATATCATCAAATAAATTTTTTAGATCATTGCTTTCAACTAATTCATTAAGCAGAGCAGGTGTTCCATTTGAAAGAATAGCTAACTTATATTTTTTCTCTTTTAATTTTTCTAATGTTTCCTTTACTTCTGGATAAGGTGACAATACTCTGTATAAATCTAGTAATTCATTTTTCATTCCAATATTAATTTTGAAAGTTTTCATAGATTTATCCAAGCTATCTTCTGTTATTTTCCAAAAATCTTTATGTCTATTCATAAGACTTCTAAGCCAAGTATATTCTAATTGAGTTGTTCTCCAATAATTTGCAAAATTTTCCCATTTATCTCCGATTTTAATTTTACATTTTTCTGCTGCAGAATTAACATCAAATAATGTTCCGTAAGCATCAAATATTATTGCTTTAATTTTTTTCATAAATTAACTTGTATAGATGAACAATATTAGATTATTTTTTGAAGAAAGTTTATCACTAAATTTAAGCTCTAAACTGGACAAATCCCAATCACATTATCTGGTAAATGTAATGAGAATAAATATAGGTCAAAGTTTTTCATTATTTAATCAAAGTGGAGAATGGAAGGCTAAAGTAGAGAATATTAACAAAGGAATTATAGAATTTATAATTTTGAAAAAAATAAGATCTATAAATATTGAAAGAGAAATTTGGCTAGCATTTGCACCAATTAAATTAAATTATTTAAAATTAATGATTCAAAAGACAACCGAACTTGGAATAACAAGATTTATTCCAATATTAACTGAAAGAACTATTGTTAGAAAGTTAAATGAGAAAAGAGTTAAAAAAATTATTATCGAAGCTTCCGAGCAAAGCAATAGACTAAAAATACCAACTTTAGATAAGATTATAAAATTAAATAATTTTTTGCAAACAAATCAAAATACAAATATTATTTTTGGAGATTTAAATACAAACAATAAAAAGTTAGATCTTACTAATAAAGATCCATTATGTATAATGATTGGTCCAGAAGGTGATTTTTCAATAAAAGAAAGAGAAAAAATTTTAAAATTAAAAAATATAATTCCTCTTAAAATAAATGATAATATTTTAAGATCGGAAACGGCTGCAATTTCAATGATATCAATAGTTAGTTTTAATTTATTATCTTAAGTTCTTATTTATATTTTTAAAAATATCTTCATAATTAGCATGGTGACTAATTCTACTTATGAATTTACCATTTTTTAAAATTATAATTGATGAACTATGATTAATTAAATAATCACCTTCCCCAGTAAAAATTTTTTCTGAAAGAATTCCCCAAGATTGAGACATTAAAAAAATTTTTTTAGGATCACCAGTTATTCCATAAATTTTATTTTCGAATGAATTAAGATAATCCTTTATTATTTCTGGGCTATCTCGTTCAGGATCTATACTCACAAAAAAAACTTTAAATTTATCTTTTTTATTTTTACTTAACTTACTGATTACTAAATCTAAATTATTTAAAGTCATTGGACATATATCAGGGCAATTAGTAAATCCAAAAAATATTGCAGTTAAAGGACCTTCAAATGAAGTCTGAGTAATAGATTCATTATTAACATCTTTTAAAGAAAATTCTGATCCTTGAAATTTTGATTCATATTCATCTTGTTTTTTTTCCATTGATAAAAATACTGGTAGCATTATGAATAAAAAAATTACCATACATCCAATTATAATAGTAATTGATGTTTTTAATTTCATAGTTGAAAAATTAGTTTTACCAACTATATAAACATTATGAATTCTTTCATAAAGAAAATATTTGGCACACTAACCCAAAAACCTTGGGAAACAGAGCAAGCTTTAATTGACACTAAACATTCTGGACAAACATTTCGTAATTTATCTAACCAGATGTCGGCAGTAATAATAATTTTTGGAATAAGTTCAGTTTTATTTAGTTTAATATTTACAGGATATCTATATTCGCTTCCACCAGAACAAGACACAACATTAATTTTAAAAACAAATTTACTATGGATAAATACTTTGGTTCTTATTTTTGTTACATACTTTTTTGATAAAATTAGAAAAGATCTTAGTAAAAAAATAACCAATAGAGTCAAATCAAGCTTAATTTTTGTCGGAGCTTTAAGTTATTTATTTTTAATTTTGCAACTACTTTTATGGTACCAATTAATGATTAGTGGTAATTATGTATCAACTAATACCTATTTTTCATCATTTTACTTTTTTACAGCTCTTCACGGAATTCATCTTTTAGGTGGTTTATTTTTTTGGGGAAAAGTTAGTTCAAGAATATTTAAATTAGAAGAAAAAGATTATATTAAAGAAGAAAAAAATATTACGGCACTTTCCTTATATTGGTTATTTTTATTTATTGTGTGGTTTGTATTTTTTGCAATTATGTTTTTTTATAACGATGCTGTAATAGCATGGTGTGTATCTTTAATTTCTTAAAAAATTTTTTTAAAGAAATAAAACTAGTACTGAACCAACTATCGCAATAATAATTAAAAGAATATTTACTGATCTCAAATATTTTTTTGTTTCTGGTTTAATTTTGTTTTTTGAAAATGCTCCTGCACCAAAAGATATAACAAAAAAGAAAAGTAAAACTAAAACGAGTATTGTTATTAAAATTCCTAATTTACTAAGCATAATACTGTTGAATATAGTAGTTTATTTGCTTTAGTTTTATGACATTTTGTCATAGGTATTTATACAATTATTGTTCTATATAAACGATATGCACGCTGGAATTATATTTTTTTTAGTAATACTGGGATCAGTACTTTTTCACATTTTTACCCCTTGGTATTGGACAGATATAGCATCAAATTGGGGAGGCATGGATGATACTATAACTCTAACTTTTTGGGTTGGAGGAGGAGTTTTTATAGCAGTGTGTTTGTTCATGATTTATTGTGTATTTAAATTTTCTTATAAAGAAGGAAGAAAAGTTGAATACAAACCAGAAGACAAAAAATTAGAGAGAATTTTAACTTGGGCAACAACTATAGGTGTTGCTGCACTTTTAGCTCCAGGATTAATAATTTGGAATCAATATGTTAACGTTCCAAAAAATGCATTAGAAGTAGATGTAATGGCATGGCAATGGGGATGGCAATATAGACTACCAGGAGAAGATGGAAAGTTAGGCACAACTAAAGTAATAAACATTAATGACAATAATCCATTTGGAATAAATTTAGATGATCCATATGGTCAAGATGATGTAATGATCCAAAGTGATGTTTTAAATTTAGAAACAGATAAACCTGTAAAAATTTTATTAAGATCAGTTGATGTTCTTCATAATTGGTATGTTCCACAATTTAGATCTAAAATGGATGCTGTTCCAGGAGTAATAACATTTTATTGGTTTGAACCTAACAAGGTTGGAGAATACGAAGTTTTATGTGCTGAGTATTGTGGGGTAGGACATTATGCAATGAGAGGAAAAGTTATAGTTCAAGATGAACAAAACTATAATCAGTGGCTAAATGAACAAGAAACTTTTTCAGAATTAGTTGCAAAACAAGACAAATTACAAATTGAAAAAAATAAAATTGTTAAAAAAATAAATTTAAAATAAGGTATATATTAAGGTAAATAAATTATGTCAGATGAAATAGATAATAAACAAAGTATCCAAGCTCAGTCCTCAGAAACAATGAATGATTACTCAGGATCTACCACAGCTGATATAGACTATGTAAGACCTAGGGAATTACCTGATCAAGATTTATATCATGGGCACAGTTTTATAACTAAGTGGGTTTTTTGCCAGGATGCAAAAGTAATTGGGGTTCAATATTTTTTAACAGCAGTATTCACAGGTATAGTTGGTTTAATTCTATCCTGGTTAATGAGATTGCAATTAGGTTTTCCAGGGCTTGCAGGTTTTATGACTGCAGAACATTATTATCAGTTTGTAACAATGCACGGAATGATAATGGTAGTTTACTTTTTAACTGCCCTGTTTCTTGGAGGTTTTGGAAATTATTTAATACCATTAATGGTAGGTGCACGCGACATGGTGTTTCCTTACGTAAACATGATAAGTTATTGGATGTTCTTTGTTGCTGTTGCAGTTTTAATGGCAAGTTTTTTTGTTCCAGGTGGACCAACCGGATCCGGATGGACTTTATATCCTCCTCAAGCAATTTTAGAAGGAACCCCAGGATCAGGAATGGGAATACTCTTGATGTTAATTTCTTTATCTTTATTTGTAATAGGTTTTACTATGGGAGGACTAAATTACCTAATAACTGTTTTACAAGCCAGAACTAGAGGAATGACATTAATGAGAATGCCATTAACTGTTTGGGGTATTTTTACCGCAACGGTATTAGCTATGCTTGCATTCCCGGCACTTTTAGTGAGTTCAATAATGATGACTTTAGACAAGGTACTAGGAACAAGTTTCTTTATGCCAACGATTTTAAAAGCAGGTGAAGTTTTAGAATACGGTGGTGGAAGCCCAATACTTTTCCAGCACTTATTCTGGTTCTTTGGTCACCCTGAAGTTTATATAGTTGCATTGCCAGCGTTTGGAATAGTTTCAGATTTGATATCAGTGCATGCTAGAAAAAATATATTTGGTTATAGAATGATGGTTTGGGCAATTGTAGGTATAGGAGCATTAAGCTTTTTTGTTTGGGCTCACCATATGTATGTAAGTGGAATGAACCCATGGTTTGGATTTTTCTTTGCTACTACCACTCTAATTATTGCAGTTCCTACAGCAATGAAAGTTTACAATTGGATTATTACACTTTGGCGAGCAAATATTAGGATTAACACAGTAATGTTGTGGTGTCTTGGATTTATAGTTACATTCGTTAACGGCGGCATAACTGGAATTTTCCTTGGAAACGTTTCAGTAGATGTACCATTGTCAGATACTTACTTTGTTGTTGCGCATTTTCATATGGTAATGGGAATTGCTCCACTTATGGTAATTATGGGAGCAGTTTACCACTGGTTTCCACTAGTGGCCGGCAGAATGCTCGACGAAGGTCTCGGCAAATGGCATTTCTGGATAACTTTTTTGGGAGCTTATTCAATTTATTTCCCAATGCACTATTTAGGATTTGTTGGAGTTCCAAGAAGATATTTTGAAATGTATGACAGTCCTTACATGACATCTGGAGTAGGAATGAATGAATTTATAAGTTTAGCAGCTTTTATAGTTGGAGCTGCACAATTTATTCTAATTTATAATATTATAAAAACTTTAAAAACAGGTAAACCTGCTGGTAAAAATCCATGGAAAGCTAATTCTTTAGAATGGCATACATCAACAGTTCCACCAGAGCATGGAAATTTTGGTGAGAGACTTCCCGTTGTCCATAGATGGCCTTACGACTTCAGTGTTCCTGGCGCCAAAGATGATTTTATACCTCAAACAACACCACCAAGCGAAGTTGCAAATACAAAGGTAGAAAAAACTTAAAATAAATATAAAGGCAAGAAATGTCTGAACAAAAAATAGCTGATTTCGACTTAAAACCTGGTTTTAGAGGTATGGCTAAAGATACTGGCTCAGATCAAACAATGTTCAAAGGTGTACATTGGGGAAAAGCCATGATGTGGATTTTTTTATTAAGCGATACCTTTGTTTTTAGTTGTTTTTTAATTTCATACATGAAAGGTAGAGCCTCAACACCTGTTGAATGGCCTTACCCTAGTGAAGTTTTTGCATTAGAGGTTTTTGGAGTTTCGGTACCATTACTTTTAATAGCAATCATGACTTTTGTATTAATAACTAGTAGTGGAACAATGGCTCTTGCAGTGAAGTATGGTTACGAGAAAAATAGAAAGATGTGTGGTTGGCTAGTTTTAGCAACTGCAATAGGAGGATTAACTTTTGTTGGAATGCAAGCATTTGAATGGTCTAAGCTAATACACGAAGGTGTAAGACCTTGGGAGAATCCTTTTGGTGCCGCACAATTTGGTTCATTTTTCTTTATGATAACCGGATTTCATGGAACACACGTTTCAATTGGAGTTATTTTCTTATTTATTTATGCTTATAAAGTTTTTGCTGGTCACTATGATACAGGAAAAAGAGGATGGTTTACTTCAATGAAAGGGGACTATGTTGAAATTGAAATACTTGGTTTATATTGGCACTTTGTAGACTTAGTTTGGGTATTTATTTTTGCATTTTTTTATTTATGGTAATTTAGATTATGGAACAAACTAAAAAAAAAGAACAAACATCTACACATAAGATAGGAATATATCTTTGGATTTGGGGCTTATTATTTGTTCTTAGTTTTTTTTCTTACATGGTTGACTGGTACGAATTTCAAGGTCTTTTAAGATGGAGTTTAATATTATTTTTTATGTTTTTAAAAGCTGGTTTGATTATGGCTTTTTTTATGCATTTATTTTGGGAAAGATATGCCCTAGTTAATGTTTTATTATGGCCAATGACAGCTATTGCATGTTTTGTTGCTTTAATGGTAGCAGAAGGAAAATATACTTTATTTACTAGATTGTTTTATTTTTTTGTAGGAGGACAATAATTTATGGATGGATATACAATTTTGGGAGGATTTCTTATATTCTTTCTTCTTTTTATTTATCTAACTTGGTTTGGTTTTTCAGTAAAAGAAGATAATGAAAAAAATGAAAGTTCTGAAATTAAAATTAATCCTTACGATAACGTTCCTTTAGGAAGAAAATTAATTGATAAGAAAAATTCAAAAGTAGGAATTTTTGATTTAGGCAATCATATTCTTATTATTGGAGTGATATTATTAGTAGTATTCGTAAGCCTGAATGTAGATTAATTTTGACTACGATTGCCTCAAAAAATAAAAACTCAGTTTTTTTAAATATTTCATCTTATTTAAAATCTTTATTGTTATTAATGAAACCAAGAGTTATGTCTTTGGTTATATTTACTTGTGCAGTAGGATTGTTAACTTCTCAAGCTAAAATTTCTTTATTTGATTCACTAATAAGTATTTTTTTTGTTACTATAGGAGCGGGTGCTGCTGGTGCACTTAATATGTGGTACGAGGCGGACTTGGATAAACTTATGACAAGAACCTGTCTAAGACCAATACCAACTGGAAAAATCAATAGGCAGCATGCTTTAATATTTGGTGTAGTTCTTTCAATTATTTCAGTTTGTGGACTTTATTATTTTTCAAATCTTTTGTCGGCATTTTTATTATTGGTAACTATTTCCTTTTATCTTTTTGTTTATACAATTTGGTTAAAGAGAAAAACTCCTCAAAATATTGTTATTGGTGGAGCTTCAGGAGCACTACCTCCAGTTATAGGCTGGACGATAGCTACAAACTCTTTAACGATTGAACCGATAACATTTTTTTTAATTATATTTTATTGGACGCCATCTCATTTTTGGGCTTTAAGTCTTTATAAAGCTGAAGATTATTCGAAGGCAAAAATTCCAATGCTTCCAATTACAAACGGAATTGAAGAAACGAAGAAAAAAATATTTGTTTATTCTTTATTTATGCTACCTGTGATTATATTGCCGTATATTATAGGTTTTACTGGAAAAATGTTTCTTGTTAGTTCTTTAGCACTTACCCTTTATTATAATTACATCTGTTACGATCTATATAAATTTAAAAAAGATAAATTTGATTTAAATAAAGCAAAAAAAGTCTTTG
>MDSW01094468.1_pt1 | contig 25295 bp, 23 predicted proteins | sample 811171 | NCBI WGS metagenome assembly MDSW01 (sample SAMN05326641, study PRJNA326480) | marine metagenome | isolation source: seawater | place: Atlantic Ocean: North West | collected 2012 | reverse complement strand
TTTCAAAGTTATGCTTGATAATATGTTTGGTATAATTCCATATTTTTTATCTTTTGTTGGAATAAAATCAAATTTTTTTGGCTCATACAGTGCTGCAATGCCAACAATAATAGGATTAGATGTTTGGTGGCAAACTTCTTTTGTTTTCATTATTATTTTAGCTGGTCTAAAAAGTATCCCCAATGAACCTATAGAAGCAGCAAAAATGGATGGGGCGAGTGAATGGGAAATAACGCGCTTCATAAGACTGCCTATGATACGTTCTCTTCTTTTTTTAGTATTAATATTTAGATCAATAGATACTTTAAAAGTTTTTGATATTGTTTGGGGGACAACTGGTGGCGGACCTGGTTTAGCAACAGAAGCACTACAAACATATGCTTATAGAGTAGCTTATAGTTTTTTAGAAATGAGTAAGTCGATGACTGTTATGGTATTATTTTCGATTGTAGTTATTTTTCTTACTTTACTCTATTCCAGATTTAATAAGGATTTATGAAAAAATTAAAAAAACATAAACATTTAATTTCAGCATACATTGTAAGTTTTTTTGCTGTTGCTTTTACCTTACTTCCAATAACTTGGTTATTTATGTTATCAATAAAATCAAAAGGGGAAACATTCACAAAACCCCCAAAATGGATTTTTGACCCAACAATAAATAATTATATTAATTTATGGGATAATGATTTATTTAAAGACACCTTTATTAATTCTATATTTATAACATTAATAAGTATAATTTTATCAGTTACAATTGCCCTATTCGCAGCTTATGCCCTAAAAAGATATCAAATAAAATTTAAAACAGCATTTATGCAGTGGTTACTTTTAGCATATATGTTACCTGAGTTCTTATTTGTATTGCCTATGTTCACAATTTATCAAACAATAGGAATTTATGACACATATTTAGGAATGGCAATAATATATCAGGTTCACGTTCTTCCGTTTTCAATTTGGATGTTAAGAAGTTTCTTAGAAGAAATTCCAAAAGAAATAGATGATGCTGCAATTATTGATGGTTGCAATCCATTACAAGCAATTTATAGAATTTATTTGCCTCTTATTATTCCCGGTATAGTTGCTACAGCAATCTTAAATGGTATATGGGTATGGAATGAATTAGCAATCGCTCTTGGATTAACCTTCTTTGATGCACAACCAATTACAGTAGGTGTTGCATCCTTTAGAGGTTATGCTTCCATAGACTGGGGTGGTATGACAGGTAGCGCTATTATATCTATGATACCTATGGTATTATTCGCAGCGTTTGCACAAAAACACATTGTTAAAGGTCTAACACTTGGTTCAGTAAAGGGTTAATATGGATTTAAATAAACCTAAATTTATTAGAGATAATGACACTTTCTTAACGATTTATGGAAGAAATCTTTTAGCAGAATTAGATATTATTTTACCAGATAACTATTTAATTGTTACAATGGAAGATCTTTGGGAAAAATATAAACATCACTTTAAAAATAAAACAAAGAATGTTTATATAGTTAAAGGTCTTGATATTAACAAAGTAAATGAAGATTTTAGTAATTTAAATAATTTTTCAACAGTTGTTGGTATCGGTGGCGGTCAATCTCTGGATATGGCAAAATATTTTGCATGGAAAACTGGTGTTAATTTATTTCAAGTTCCAACATCAATGTCTGTTAATGCAACATTTGGTCACCGTGCTGCAATTAGAATTAATAGTAATGTTACTTATGTAGGTTGGACTGTACCTGAAGCTGTTTATGTAGATTTTGATATTATAAAAGAAGCTCCCAAAGAGTTTAACAGAAGTGGTATTTGTGAAATTATGTGTTACCATACAGCTCATCTTGATTGGAAATATGCAACAAAAGTTGGCAAATGTGAAGAAAAATGGCCGTATGATCAATCAGCAGTTGATGAAGCACAATCTGTTTTAGATTATATGCTTGAAGGGCTTGATGATATTAGAAAAGTAAATGATAGTGGTATCAAAAGATTAATGAATGCAAATGCTTGGGGGGGTGCTGCATTCCATAACTTTGGTTGGAATCCTAGACCAATTGAAGGAACGGATCATTTTGTTTTTTACTCATTAGAGTATCATACCAAACGGCCATATATTCACGGACAGCCTGTAAATTTTGGGGTGTATTTAGGTTCTTTACTTCATGATTCAAAAGCTGAAGAAATGTTTGATTATATAATAAGAGCTCGTGTAGATATAAGACCAGAGGCTATGGGAATAACATGGGATGATATGTCAAATGCCTTAATCAATATGAAAGATTATGTAAATCAAATTGGTTTATGGCATTCAATTGTTCATGATAAAGATATTGATGAAAACTTTGTTGCAGATTTGAAACTTAAAATTGATAAGAAATATGAAAACTTTAATAAAGATTAAAAGATTTTAATTGTATGAAGATTATAGATGTAGAAACATATGTACTTCTTGCAGATAACTATGATCCGAGCCTAACATCATCAGCACAAGATACGTGCCTAGTAATTATAAAAACTGATGAAGGTATTGAGGGTTATGGAGAATGCGATACTAGTCCTTGGGTAGCAAAAGCTTTTATTGAGTCTCCTGGTACCCATACAATGGATCAATGTGTAAAAGAAATTTTGATTGGTTCTGACCCTCTAGATATTGATCTACTCTGGGAAAAAATTTATGTTGGTACAGCAATGACAGGCCGCAGAGGTGCAGGGGTTAATGCTATTAGTGCAATTGATATGGCTCTTTGGGATATTAAGGGAAAATTCTCAAATAAACCAGTTTACGAATTATTAGGTGGAAAAAAACAAGAACATGTTGTTCCCTATGCATCCTTACAGCCAGTTGGCCACTCTTTTGAGGAATATAGAGATTCTTTAGTAGCTTGGGCTGAAAAAGCAAAAAGTTTAGGGTTTCAAGCAGTTAAATCTGAAGTCACATTGAATGGACCATATGCTCATAGTGGACTTAATGAAAATGATGATAAAACAACAGAGGTTGTTGCAGCGGTAAGGAAAGCCTTAGGTCCAGATATAGAATTAATGATTGATGTACAATATAGATGGAAAGATGCCGAAGAGGCCTTGAGAACAGTGAAGGATTGGTCTGAATTTAATATTTATTTTTTAGAAACGCCTGTTTGGACTGATGATATTAAAAGTTATGCAAGAATGCATGAAGAAGCACCAATGAAAATTGCGGCGGGAGAATGGCTTAGCACGCGTTATGAATTTGAAGATTTAATTATAAATGGAAAAATTGATGTTGCACAACCTGATGTAGGACGTTGTGGTGGTTTAACAGAGGCAAAAAAAATAGCAAAATTTTCCCAGGAGAATAATAGAATAATTGTTCCACATTGTTGGAAAACTTCTGTTTCTATTTCTGCAACAGCTAACTTTGCATTTAATACATCTAATTGTGCTTTTATTGAATATCTACCACCTCAACTGTGTGTTGAGATTCTAAGGAAAGAGCTTGCAACAGAAGGTTTTGATTTTATTGATGGAAAAATTTTACCACCCACAAAACCTGGCTTAGGTTTAGAATTAAATAAAGAAGCTATTAAAAAATATCAAGTAGCTTAATTTAAAACTTCAAACTCTAAAATTGCTTGAAAATTTTTTTTTGGATATAAAGTTTTCAAGTGATGGTGATTATAGCCTAATTTTTTTATATAAAAAGCATCTCGAAAATTCGTAACAGGCTCAACACAAAAAAAATTTTCTTTTGGCGGTGTATATACATGTAAATTGCCAATGTTTTTCTTATTTTTAATCAATAATGATACATTCTTATTTATTACTAACTTAGCTTTTCCTTTCCAATTTAAAAAAGTTTCATCAATTTTATATTTGTTTAGATCTAGATATTTATTTTTTGTCATTTTTGATTGCATATAAATATTATTTTTCTTTTCTTTTAAATGATCAAATGAATCAGAATATAATTTAGAAAATTTACTAATAAAAAACCATGGATGAAATCCAATACCACACTCAAAACTACTTTTATCTAAGTTTTCTATAGTTATGGAAATAATTAGTTTATTTTTAAATAATTTAAATAGTTGTGTAGCCCTATAAGCATAAGGATAACTTTTTTTTCCATCATGCCTAAAAGTTAATTCTAATGAATCTTTAGTTATTTTATTTATTTTCCATTTACTAACCCATCCCTCACCATGAATTGTGTCTGGTTCTAAAATATGTGTCCTTGGTAAAGAAATATATTTATTTTTCTTAAGAAATGAATTTTTTTGTATTGCTCCAAAATAGGGTACAGTTGCAAAATATCCTGAAAAATAGGAATTATATCTACTGAATTTTTTCTTCTTAGGAAAGGGTCGAAAAATATCTATATTTTTCTTTTTATCTTTAAAATTAATTATACTTGCGCCCATTTCAGGAGCAATTTCTAAAAATAAATCTTTATTTTCAATTATATTTGATTTCATTTTTATATTTTTAAATCACTGTATGGAATTCTAATTCCTTGAAAATCAGTTTTAAAAATGAATGATGATCCTGAGTGATTAAATTGTTTAATTTGAGATTTTGTTACTCCGTATTTCGCTGTAGTAACAAATAAATAATTTAATTTTTTGCCAACAAAAGTTACACTTGTTACATTTAAAGCTGGTAGCCTTATTTCTTTATCTATTTTGCCATTTTTTAAATTGATTCTTGAAACTTTGGATCCTTCCCAATGGGCCACCCATAGACCATTTTTATTATCGAGGGCAATACCATCTGGAAAACCATGTTTTTTTTCAAATTTAATTACAACTTGTTTTTTTAAATTTTTCAAATCATATTTATAGATTTTAGAATTAAAAGAATCAGAAAAAAATAGATTTTTTAGTCCTTTATCTAATGCTGGGCCATTTGAAACTTTAAATCCTTTGTCTATAATTTTAAATTTTTTGTTCTGAAGATATCCAAAATATCCTAAGTCTTCTGTTTCTTTTATGTGGCATAAACCTATCCAAAGTTTGTTCTTGGAAATTGTGCCATCATTATACGATATATCTTTGAATTCATTTTTTTTTCTCACATCTATAAATTTTTTAATTTTTTTAGTTTGACGGTTGAAATGAAATAATCCTTTAAAACAGCTAATTATAAAATTATCATTATTAAGTGGGTATATATTTCCAAGCGGTTTTGGTAAATTAAGTTTAAATTTACTAATTTCTCCTGTGCTCAAGCAATAAAAAAAAACTGTTGGATTTAACAAATCCAAAAATACTATTTCATTTGTTTTGAAAAGATAAAAACCGCTTTCACCTAGAGTTGTTTTTGTATCTAAAATATCTATATCAAACATACTTCATGCTCCGTACTCTTTTAGTTTATCGTCATTAATTTCAATACCAAGTCCAGGTTGCTGAGGTAAGGGAATTTGACCATCAATTACATCAAGTTCTTTTGATACTAAATCTTTTCTAAGTTGTGATTCTGCTAATTCTGTTGGTAAAAATTCAATGTATGGACACATATTTGTTGTTGCTGACAAATGTGCAGAGGCAGCAATACCTATGGCTGACTTCCAACAATGTGGAACAACTAATATTCCGTTATCTTCAGCGTAATCACATACTCTTTTTGCTTCTGTTAAACCTCCAACTCGACCAACATCTGGTTGAATAACATCTACCCCACCTTTTTCTATTGTTTCAAAACACTCAAAACGTGTTTGTAACATTTCTCCAGTTGCAATTCTTGTTTTAGAATGTTGTGCTAATTTTGAAGAACCTTTTAAATCTTCAATTGGAAGAGGGGTTTCGATAAAAAATAAATCTTCATTTTCAACCATATTAAGAGCACTTAAAGCAGTTTTCCAATCAGGCCACGCATAAGCTACATCAGCCATCAAAACCATTTTATTACCAACGGCTTTTCTGCAAAGCTTAACCATATTTGCAAATTCTTTGTCATCTTCTATTTGTAAATTATTATGAGAATATGGTCCTTTTATACAAATTTCTAATTTTGCAGCTTTAAAACCAAGTTCTTTAGCCTTCATTGTTTTTTTTATCAAACTATCGGAATATTCCTTTAATGTATGTCCATCAGGGAGAAGAGATGCATAAGGTGTAATGAACTCTTTTTTTGATCCACCCAATAATTTCCAAACTGGTTGTTGATATATTTTTCCACATAAATCCCATAAAGCCATATCAATTGCTCCAATAGCACATACTCCCAGACCACGTCTTGATGTCATCATTGTCTTTTCATTCATTTCATTCCATAAACCTTCTACATTTCGAGGATCTTTGCCTATTAGTATATCAGCAAACCCTCTTCCCATTGCATGAGTTCCTGGTGAATCAATAATTGCTTTTACTCCCCATGGATTAGTATCTGTTTCACCAATTCCATATAGACCATTGTCTGCAAATATTTTAATAACAAAATTATCCTGTGCTGAGCTACAAGCGTCTGAATCAAAATCAGGTATAAGTAAACTATATGTCTCTATTTTTGAAATTTTCACAGTTAAGTTTTTAAATATTAAGGGGCGCTTTCGCACCCCTTTTTAAAAAAATATTAATTTGAAGCTTTAACTTCGTTCCAAACTCTATTACGCCATTCAAAATCTTCAGCTGGCTGTAACCAGTTTAATCTATCTGCATAATCAAGTCCTGGAGACTCGTGAGTAACAGTTCCATATCCATATCTATCATTCATAACTGTTTGAGTAGATTTTTCTATAAAAAAGTTTGCCCAAGCATGTGCAAGTTCTTCATCAGCTCCAGCAGTCATAGCCCAAGTATCAAGCCATCCTATTCCACCTTCTTTAGGAATAATATACTTAACATTATGACCCATATCTTTTAGAGCAACTTCTTGGAATTCACCCATAGAAAACATTAATGAAATTCCTCCACTATCCCAAATTTGATTACCTTCATCAAATCCAGCAAAATAAGTTACTACTAATTTTTTCTGATCAATTAGTGTTTGTTTTACTTGCTCCATTTCAGCTTCTGATAAATTATATGGATTGTCCATGCCTAAATAAATTGCAGTATTAACAATATTATTATTTGTATCATCTAATACTATCATTTTACCCGCATTAGCAGGATCATGCATTACAGACCATGAATCAACTTCACCAAATTCATCAACATCATAAATTAAACCTAATGAACCCCATGAAATTGGAACACCGTAATAACCACCATCTATTTCAACTTCTTTAACATTTTGAAAAGCTGGCATTAAGTTCCCAAAATTTGAAAGTTGACCTTTATCGTAAGCCTTTAATAATCCAGCTCCGTGGTATCTTGGAAATAAACTTGTGTCTATTGAAACTAAATCAAAATCTTCTCCCTTACTTGCTTGAGTAAGAGCGAATAATTCATCGACACTACCTACATACTTTACTTTAACTTTAGCATCATATTTAGCTTCAAATTCGTCAATCCATTCTTGCTCTGCATAACCTTCAAAACAACCAAGACTTAATTCTCTTGCTGCATAAGAAGAAAAAGCAAATGAAAATACAAAAATAAATGACAAAAACGAATAAATTAATTTTTTCATTATACCCTCCAGTTATAATATTAAATTTATATAATCAGTTAATGTAATTTAAGTCAAATCTTGAATACGTATATTTTTATAAAATTTATATTTAAAAGTATATTTTATAAGTAAAAAAGCAGCCTAGCTTGCTTTTTGATACAATTCTTAATCATAAATTAATATAATATCTTGAAACATATAAAAAATATTTTATCATTAATTTTGATTTATGAATGATATTCTAGAATTAAGTAATATTTCCAAAAGTTATGGAAGCACAAAGGTGCTTGAAAATATTAATATTAAAATAAAAAATAATGAATTTTTTACAATACTTGGGTCTAGTGGTTCTGGAAAATCGACAATAATTAGGATGATTGGAGGATTTGCAAAACCAACTATTGGTGAAATTATTTTTGAAAATAATATTATTAATGAGGTGCCAATATTTCAAAGACCTTTTAATACAGTTTTTCAAGATTATGCTCTTTTCCCAAACATGAATGTATTCAATAATGTTGGTTTTGGATTAAAAATAAAAAATATAAACAAAAATATAATTAATGAAAAAGTTTTAGAAGTTTTATCAATAGTAGGATTGGAAAATTTTTCAAATCGAATGCCACAGGAACTATCTGGTGGGCAACAACAAAGAGTAGCTTTGGCTAGGGCAATAATATGTGAACCTAAAGTAATATTATTGGATGAGCCACTTGGTGCGTTGGATGCTGAGCTTAGAAAACAAATGCAACTTTTTTTAAAAGAAATTCAAAAGAAAATAAAAATTACATTCATATTTATAACGCATGATCAAGAAGAGGCGATATTTTTATCGGATAGGATTGCTGTTTTAAATAATCACAAATTTGAACAAATTGGAACTCCAAAAGAATTATACTATTCTCCTCAGTCTACATATATGGCAAAATTTTTTGGTGAATGTAATTTATTTGAATGCAATGTAGTAAGTATTGATAAAGATGTCATTACATTAAACTCTGCATTTGGAAAATTTAAAACAAAAAATGATAAACCAATCAGTGTAGGTGATAATATTATTTTTGGGATTAGGCCTGAAGAAATAACGTTAACAGATCAAAACAATGAAAACGGCCTAGAATTAAAAGTTAAAGAAATAAATTTTAAAGGATCTACTTCAACATTAGATTTATTAGATAAAAATAAAAATAAAAGTATTAAACTCCAAAATATAAGCTCAAATATTTCTAAATCTCTTTCTGAAGGATCAAATGTCAAAATAGAGTTTAATACAAATTCAGGAAATATATTTTTAAAATGAAAATTATAATTGATTATTTTAAAACTTCTATATGGACAATTATAAGTTTTGTTTTAGTAATTTTTTTAATACTTATACCTCTTGCTTCTTTTTTATCTTATTCTTTTTTTACTGTTGATGGTTTAGATATTAATCATCAATTCAGTTTAAGTAATTATAAAGAATTTTTTATTGATGAAATATATATTAATACTTTTGTAAGAACAATTTTTTTAGCATTAATAGTAATGTCAAGCTGTATTCTATTAGGATATCCAGTTGCATATTTTTTAGCAAGATATGCTGGAAGATTTAAATACGCAATTCTTCTAATGTTAATTATTCCATTGTTTATGAGTTACATCATTAAGATTTATATGATGAGATCAATTTTAGGTTATTCAGGTTTGATTAACAAAGTGCTAAAAATGATGGGTTTAATCGACAAGCCTTTAGAATTTTTTTTATGGAATCAAAATTCAGTTATTATTACACTTGTTATAATACTGCTTCCGTTAATTATAATACCAACTTTTACTTCTTTAGATAAAATACCATCAAATATAATTGAAGCGTCTTTTGATCTCGGTTGCAAACCCTTTCAAGCTTTTAGATATGTCATTTTTCCAATAGGTTTTCCAGGTTTAGTGGTTGGTGGAATTTTCGTTTTCATATTAGCTTTAGGAGATTTCGTTACACCTCAATTAGTTGGTGGAACTTCTGGGTTTACTTATGGGAAAATCATATACAGTAATTTTGGTATGGCATTTAATTGGCCATTTGGAGCAGCATTAGCAAGTATACTCCTTTTTGTTTCAGTAATAATCATTAGTCTTACAAACTATTTAACGAAAAAACTTCAATCATGACAAGATTAGAAAATTTTACAAAATACATTATGGCATTATTAACAGCATTAATAGTAGCTGCACTATATGCGCCAATAATTATGACAATATTTTTTTCTTTCTATAAGTCAAGGAAAGGACAAGTTGATTGGAATTCTTTTTCTTATGAGCCTTACACTAAATTAATATTTGAAAAACAAATCTTAGAATCTTTGTTAAACTCTTTATATGTTGGAGGGGTAACAGTAATTTGTTCTGTTATTGTTGGTTTTTATTTTGCTAATTATTATCATACTAGTAGGGGCAAAATGAAAGAATTATTACAATTTATAATTTTTTTACCTTTTTTACTCCCGCCAATAATTACTGGATTGTCTTTACTAATATTCTTTAGAGAAATAAATCTACCGAGATCTTTGAATACTGTTGTTATTGGTCATACTATATTTGTATTAGCTATTGTCTTTAAAATTATTCTTAATAAATTAGAAACTTTAAAGCCATCATTAATGGAGTCGGCCTACGATTTAGGGGCTAGCAAAACCCAAGCTTTTTGGTATGTTTTATTGCCTAATATTAAATTATCATTAATTATTGCTGGCTTATTGGCTTTTACTATTTCTCTGGATGAAACTTTAATTACTTTATTTTTGATTGGAAATGATACAACATGGCCAATTAAATTGTGGGCTAAAATGAGAGTAGGATTTTCTAAACAAGTAAATGCGTCTGTAACATTAATCTTGATATTAACATCATTCTTAGTTTTATTAATTGCAACTATTATTTCAAGATCAGAAAAAAGGATTATGTATTAAATGAATAATAATAAAAGATTACTAGATAAAAAAGCTATTATCACTGGTGGATCAAGAGGAATAGGTGCAGGTATTGTAAAAAGATTATATGATGAGGGAGTTGAAATTATAATAGCAGATTTAAAAAAAGACTTGGCCGAAAAATTAATAAATGATTTAGATAAAAATAATGGGCGTATTAATTTTTTTGAAGTTGATGTATCAGACGAAATACAAATAATAAATTTATTTGAATTTGCAAAAAATAAGTGGGGTAAATTAGATATGCTTATTAACAATGCAGGAATTGAAGATGGTTATTTAATTAAAGATCAAACTTATGAAAAATATAAAAAAACAATAAGTATAAATATGGATGCTTCTTTTCTCACATCAAAAAATGCTTTACCCCTTTTTGAAAAAGCTGGTGGAGGAAGAATAATTATGATTACTTCTATCCAAGGTATGAGAGGCTACAAAGGTAGTATAGCGTATAATACGGCAAAAGGTGGTTTAATAAATATGACAAGAGTACTTGCTGTTGAGCTAGCAGAAAAAAATATTTTAGTAAATTCTGTAGCACCTGGATTTATTAAAACACCGATGGCAATTATGAAAGATGGTGTATTTGAAGGTGATACAGATTGGTTTCAAGATGTTTATATGAAATACGAAAAATTGCCTGTAGGCAGATATGGACAACCAGATGATATTGCTGGTGCAGTATATTTTTTCTGCTCTGAAGATAGTAAATATGTAACTGGCCAAACATTATTAGTTGATGGTGGTGTTTCAAGTACATTTTAATAAATGAAAATAGAAAAAATTGAAGTCTATGTTGTTGGACCAGAAGATAAACATTATACATGGTCAGAGGATATTCCTGAAGTATATCAAAGTAATACATTAATAAAGATTTTTACTGATACAAATATAATTGGAGAAGCTGCTGTTTGGAATGCAACATATTTTGAATACGATAAATATACTGCTGAATCTTTGAAACATCTTTTACCTATTTTAATAGGAAAGGATCCATTAAATATTGATGAAATATTATTCGAGATTAGGCCAAGAGTATTTCCTCAACCACCTGGTGCTCAAGCTTTAATTGATAATGCATTATGGGACATTGCAGGTAAAAAAAATAATTTACCTATTTATAAACTTCTAGGTGGAGAGAGGGATAAAATTTTATCTTATGCTAGCACAGTAATGTACGACACTATAGATGAATATCTTAAAGTTATAGAAGAGATGCGCAATCAGGGGTTTCAAGCAGTAAAATTTCATACATACTGTATCCCAAAAAAAGATTTAGAACTAGCTAAGGCTGCGAGAAGCGCTTTTCCAAAAATGTCATTTATGCTGGATGCTGAAAACAATTATAATTTAGAAAGTTCAATTGAGGTTGCCAAAGAATTAGAAAAATTAGAATATACATGGTTTGAGGCACCTCTTCCAGATTATGATTTTGAAGGTTATAAAAAAATTACCGATAGTGTTGAAATAAAAATAATTCCTTCAGGTAATTGGGTGGTTGATCTTCAACGATTTTCAGAAGCAATTAAAAATAAAATTTGGTCTGCTACAAGAACTGATATGGCAATGATTGGCGGTATAACTAATGGAAAAAAAGCTATGGATTTATCTGCTGCTGGTGGTTTAAACTGTGAAATAATGTCATGGGGATATACTTTGGTTTCAGTTGCGAATTTACATTTAATGTTATCTAGTAATAATTGCAGCTATTATGAACAACCTTTGCCTTATGAAACATTTGAATTTGGAATGGATGATGTTTTAAGAACTAATAAAGATGGGTATATGCATGCTCCAACCAAACCAGGTCTAGGAATGAAAGTAAATTGGGATCAAATGAAAACAAAAGTTATTCATTCTTTTATATGTGATAAAAATAAAAAAATAGGCCATGTACATGCCTAATTATTTTAAATTTCTTCTAACTCTACTTCCTTATTAAATTCAGCACCAAAACCCGGCTTATCGCTTAAAGTTACTTCTCCATTAACTGGCACAGGTTCATTAGTGAATATTTTGCCAAAAACTGGAACTATTTCATCGCCTTTTGGGCTTAAATTAATAAATTCATTGAACGGAGTTAATGTTGAACTAATTCCAAAATTATATGCATAGACTCCACTGCAGTGAGGAATTACAATCATATCGTATGCTGATGCCATAGCTGCAATTCTAAGAGTTTCTGTCATACCACATAATGTTAAATCGGGTTGTAGTATGTCAACCGATCTATCTCTTATTATATTTCTAAATCCATAACGGGTATTAGTATGTTCTCCAGTAGTCCATTTTTGCCAAGGACATGCTTTTTTAATATATTTATGACTTTCTAGATCGTGTGGGGGCAACGCTTCTTCGATCCAAAAAAGATTCGCTTCACGTACAGCATTAGCTAAATCAATTGCATAGGGCACATCTAGAGCCATATAACAATCAATCATTAAGCGGTAATCAGGTCCTACTTCTTTTCTTGTTTCCATAATTATTTCTTGATTTTTTTTCAAACCACTTATTCCATCACCTGGACCATAAGGAAGGGGGATTTTTGAACCTGCGTGTCCCCAATCTTTATACAATTTAGCTTTAGGGCCAGTAACATAAGTTTGCAAATTATCTTTTACTTTTCCACCGATCATTTTATGAACAGGTTCGCCTCTTATTTTACCAACTAAATCCCAAAGAGCTAAATCTATTCCAGCAATGGTATTTATTATTACACCATTCTGACCTGAATAGGGAATTGATGCTCTATACATTTGATCATAAAGTAAATTTATATCACGAGCATCGGCACCAATTAAAAATCTATTAAAATGATTTTTAATCACCCAACTAGAAATATAACCTCCATATGCAGTTGCAAAACCAACCGCTCCAGTTTCAGTTGTAACTTCAATAAAAATACCTTTAATTGCATCCATGCCCCACTTAGATCGTGAAGTTTGATATACTGGATAACGAGACATAGGATTTGCAATTATAGTGTCATTTATCCAATGGCCTTCTGCATGATCAGTGTAATCTGCTCCAGCACTCTGAGTTTTTACAATTGAAACTTTGATATCCGCAATTTTGAATTTATTATCCATTTATAACAAATAATATGTAAAAATACTTTAATATCAATAAAAATATACTAAAATTTAAATATAAATCATATTTTTAAATATAAAATAGTTTAATTTTATATTTCATATGATAGTTTCAAACAAATTATTATTAGGAGGTAATAATGTTTAAACATTTAATTAAAATTATATTTTCAACTTTAATTATCACTTTTGGGTTTGGCAGTATTGCAAAAGCTGAAACTGTAATTTCAGTTGTAGATTGGCAGTCAGGTGTTGGTGGAATCACTAATGCATATGCTGATTTTATAAAAAAATTTGAAGCAGACAACCCTGGTGTAAAGGTAGAATATACTCAATATACTGTTACAACTTATAACGAGTATTTAAAACCTGCATTATCTTCTGGTCAAGGGCCTGATGTATTTGCAGTTTATCCTGGACCAGATGTAGATGAGGTTGTTGCTGCAGGTCACTTAGCAAACTTGTCTGAATTGGCTGATGATGAATGGAAGGGGTGGCTTGGAAATAATATAAATATTCCTGAGCTTGGAAGAAATGGTAATCTTTACATGGCGCCTCAAGATGCATTTACAGAAGAAATTTGGGTTTATAATGATATGATAGCTGATCTTGGGTTTGAATTACCTGCTTTTGGTGACTCCTACACTGTTGATGAGTGGGTTGCTATTGGAAAAGCAGCTAAAGCAAAAGGTCTTGATGGACTTATGTTTGGTCCTGTTGAATCATGGTGTGTTTTGGATGGTTTTGCAAATTTTGTAAATCAACAAAATGATGATTATCCAACAGATGTTTTAGGTCTTGCTTATGATGGAGAAATTACTTGGGATCAACCAATGTTTAGAGACGCATTACAAGCATATAAAACTCTTCATGATAATGGTGTTTGGAGAGAAGATTCTCTAAGTATGGATTATCAGGTTCAAGCTTGGGGTAAATGGATTGATCGTGAAGGTGTTGGTATTTACTGTAACGGTGATTGGTTTATTTCATCAGCACCAGCAGAATATAACACTCCTGATAGTCTTGGTATTACTATGATGTCATACCCAAAACTGTCAGCAGATTCACCAATGGTTTATAATAAAGCAACTGGAACGAATCTTGGTGTAAATGCTAATTCACCTAATCTAGATTTAGCTTTAGAATTTGTTAAACTAACTAACAGTCCATGGGCTTCAGAAACTTTTGCTGGTTATGGACAAATTCCTGCAAATTTAGCAGCTGTAGATATGGGGGCACTTGCTGCTTCTCCTAATTTATTATTCAACGAAGGGATTAAGATGTTAGCAACTGAGGGTAGAAATACAAATATTTACTACTCTCAAGCTGAACCTATGAAACATCTTTATGATGGAATCATGGAAATGTTCCTTGGTGTTACAACAATTGATGAAATTGTTGAAAAAATGAATAAAGAAACTGGATACAGTGGTTAATTTTTTATAATACTAGGGGTTTATGATTAAACCCCTAGCTTTACTTCCATACACCTGCAAATGATTTACAAAACTTTTCATGTAAAAACTCTATTATATTTACTTCCCGCTCTATTTATTTTTTTAATATTTAATGTACTGCCTGGATTAACATCATTAGTTTTAAGTTTTTTTGATTTTACTGGTTTTGAAACCAATCTATTTAGAAAATTTGTAGGATTTGATAATTTTATTAAAATTTATGAAGATAAATATTTCTGGATAGCATTAAACAACACATTTTTATTTGTTTTTGGAGCAGTATTCATTCAAACAGGAATAGCCTTAATATTATCAGTTTTTATTTTTTTTGGTAATTTTAAATATTCAGTTTTAATTCGATCTATTATATTTTTTCCTTGTGTATTGGCACCAGTTTCAGTTGGACTGGTTTGGAAAAAAATTCTTGAACAAGATGGTGTATTAAATGCCATTTTAGGTCTAGATTTTTCATGGCTATCTTCTGTAAGTTTAGTCATGTGGTTAATAATAATGGTAAATACATGGCAATGGATAGGTTATAATTTAGTAATATATTATGCTGGTCTTCAAAGTTTAAACATTGAATTATTGGAAGCATCTGACATTGATGGAGCAAATTGGAGTCAAAAAATTTTTTCAATCGTCATACCATTGCTTTGGCCAACTACAATTTTGAATATGATTTTAAATTTGATTGGTGGCTTTCGAGCATTTGATATAGTTTATGTTTTGACAAGGGGTGGTCCTGCACATTATTCTGAAGTATTGGCATCTTATTTATATTACTATTCATTTGCTGCTGGTGGACCCAATAAAATGGGGGTTGGTGCTTCGGTTGCCTTTGTAATTTTTGCCTGTATCTTAACTATTGCATTAGCAAGAATAATTATATCTAAAAGAATGGAGAAGATTTAAAAATGGATAAAACTTTAGAAAATAATTATGGAGCAACATTTAAAAAAAGTCCTATTTTTTATATCGTAACAAGGATCGTAATTCTTTTTTTTATTATAATAATAATTTTTCCATTACTTTACACCCTATCTCTATCAGTTCGTTCGCCAGATACTGTTTATAGTGCAAGATTTTTTTTAATACCATATGAGTTTTCTTTACAAAATTACTATGATGCTTTTTTTTACGCCGAAGAAAGATTAAAAGTATCTTTTCCAAGAATGTTTTTAAATAGTATTATAGTAACAACAGCATCAGTTTCATTAATTATTACGCTTTCAATTTTTGCTGCATTTAGTTTTAGCCATTTACGATTTCCAATGAAAGAAAGTTTATACAATGTTATGATTGCAAGTGTAGCAATGCCAGCCCAAGTATTGTTAATACCAATGTTCTATCTTTTAATTTATTTTGGCATTATCAATACTTATCTAGCAGTAATATTAGCATATGCAGGTTTTTTAATACCTATAGGTATATTAATTCTAAGAATGTTTTTTGAACAAATACCCCATGAATTAACAGAAGCAGGAATTGTAGATGGTTCGAGTGATTTTCAATTACTTATGAAAGTTTTACTCCCTTTGGCTAAACCAGCAATTGCAACTTGCATTATCTTATTATTTTTAGATACCTGGAATGAATTTATCTATGCGATGATATTTATGCAAGACCCTACAATACACACAGTGCCTGTGGGTTTGGCCAAAATTGGAACTAGTAGATACCATATAAATATAGGAACATATAGCGCTTCAGTTATGGTTTCAATTATTCCTGTCTTGATAATATTTACTATATTTCAGAGATGGTTTATTGCAGGAATGACAATGGGTGCTCTTAAGCATTAAAATTATATTTCAACAACAATATTTAAATTTTATAATATTCTTCTGCATTTATATAAAATAATTTATTCTTTTCATCATCACTAAAATTACTAACAATATTATAATAAGCACACCAATAATCTATATATTTTGTAGTAGATAAAAATTTATCTACTGGAAAATTCGAGCCAAACATACATCTGTTTACACCAAAAGATTCAATACAGTTTAAGATTAAAGGTTGAATTGATTCTTGACTCCAAAAAGAATTAAATTCTCCAAAACCAGATAATTTAATTACAACATTATCACATTCAGAAAGTAACTTAATACTTTTTAACCAGTCGTTAATAGTTGATTGATTTATATTAATAGGTGATAATGTATGATTGATTATAAAAAGAACATTATTATATTTTTTGATTATTTTTAAGGCATCTACTGCTTGAGACCAAAGAATTGATAAATCAAATGATAAGTTATATTTTTCCATAAAAGAAAAATTCTTTGACCATTCATCTTCTTTTAAGTAATTCATTTTAGCATGAGATATCTCGGGATTATTTTTATCAAAATTAAGTATTTGCCTTATACCTCTAAAGTTAGAATAATTTTGATGTTCCTCTAACTTTTGCTGAAAATTTGGATCCATAAAATCAACAAAGCCAACAATTGCATTTGGGAAACCTAATTTATTATTCTGACTAATGTTTTGTAACCACTCTGTTTCATAAGTAATTTCATCTGTATTAATTTCAGCCTGAACATGAACTGTCTTAATCAAATTTAAATTACCAGAATCATTAATTAGGCTATCCATTAAATAAATATGATTAAATACTTCATGACCTTCAGCTGTCAGCCAATCATATTTTTCAGTAGTTGGATCCCAAAGATGGTGATGTGTATCTATAATTTTTTGTTCAAATATTGACATAAATATAAAAATAATTTTAATAAAGTAATATAATATATAAAAGAATTAAATGGTAAATAAACACTTAAGCAACAAAGAATTAATTTTTTATAAAAAAAATGGATATTTGGTAAAACATAACTTAATTTCAAAAAATATTATCAATAAATTAAATAAAAAAATTGAATTTTTAAAATCAAAAAAAATTTATAGTAATCATTTTGAATATTTAACATTCAACAAAAAAAAATATTGTGTAAGATTGAGAGATCCACACAAAGTAGATAAATTATTTAATGATTTATCAAAAAATAATAAAATCATAACAATTCTAAGTGAGCTTCTTGGAGGTTCGGTAAGATTTCATCATAGTAAATTAAATTTTAAACCACCTTCAAGTAAAGCAGGTTTAGTTGATTGGCACCAAGATTGGGCGTTTTATCCTCATACAAATGATGATTTAATTGCTATTGGAGTATATCTTGAGGATTGTTTTGAAATAAATGGCCCACTTAAAGTAATTCCTGGTTCGCACAAATTAAAAATATTCAATCATCATGAAAAAAATTATTTTGTTGGCAAAATAAATACAAAAAAAGAAAAAATAAATACAAAAAAAAGTGTTAGTTTGTTGGGAACAGCTGGATCAGTTACCTTTCATCATGTTAGAACATTACATTCATCTGCTTTAAATTTAACAAATAACTTCAGACCTCTTTTATTATTCGGATATTCTGCTGTAGACTCCTGGCCATTATGTTATGATCAAGATAGTTCGATAGACCCTAATATAAATTTAAAAGCATATGATAAATTAATTTTAAAAGGATGTCCTACTTTAATTCCTAGATTAAAGAATGTACCAATTCGTATGCCACTTCCTAGAAAATTTGATTCAATTTATCAACTTCAAAATAAAAAATAGGTGAATATCCTTATTACAGGCGGGGCAGGATATATTGGGAGTCATACGGCTTTAGCTTTAATTGATTCAGGTCATCAAGTTACAATAATTGACGATTTAAGTACTGGGAGCAAACAATTACTTCCTCATAATGCGAAGTTTATAAAATGTAATATAAACAATGAGAAGGTAGTCACTAAATTAATTAAAAATAATAAATTTGATGCTTTGATACATTTTGCAGGATTTATTCAAGTTGAAGAATCTGTCAAAGATCCAAAAAAATATTTCGAAAATAATACCAATAATGCAATAAAGCTTTTTAATATTTGCCAAAAAAATAATTTAAAAAATATTATATTTTCATCAACGGCAGCAGTATATGGCAATAAAGTTAAAAGTAAAAAAATTGTTGAGTCAGATAAGGTACAACCTATTAACCCCTATGGTGAATCAAAAGCAAAAACCGAAAATTATTTATTGAATAATAATGATAAATTTAAATTCATTATTTTACGCTATTTTAATGTAGCAGGTGCTGATCCTAAATTAAGAACTGGATTAGTATCAAAAAAATCTACACATTTAATTAAAATTTTAAGTGAAGTAGTGATTGGTAAAAAGAAAAAAATTACAATTTTTGGTAATAATTATGATACAAAAGACGGAACTGCAGTTCGTGATTATATACACGTTAGTGATTTAGCAGATATTCACATTAAATCTTTGGAATATTTATTGAAATATAGAAAATCAAACATATTTAATTGTGGTTATGGTAAAGGTTATTCTGTTAAAGAGGTAATTGATACTGCAAACCAAATTACAAAAAATTTAGTTAAATTTGACTATGGGGAAAAGAGAAAAGGAGATACAGCTCTTCTTATTTCTGATGTAAGTAAACTTCATAAATATATTAAATGGAAACCAAAATATAATGAATTGAATTTTATAATTAAATCATCAATTGATTGGGAAAAAAAATTAAATGAAAAAAATTTATAAAAGAACATTTATAAGAAGTGATTCAAGAGAAATGTTTCTTTATGGATATAAGGAACATATTGAAAATCCTTCAAAAGAGTTGAATGTAGTGCCGTCTTCTAAACCACATTTAAGATGGAATCCTTCTAGACAAGAATGGGTTACATATTCTGCAGGTAGAAAGAATCGTACATCATTTCCACCTAAAGAGTATTGTCCTTTATGTCCAAGTGGTGATTTAAACTTTCCTACAGAAATACCTTTTAAAAATTTTGAGGTAGCTGTCTTTCCAAATAGATGGTCTAGCTTTAATACTCATAGTGATAATGTTGAATTAAATAATATTGAAACAAAACCCTCAAATGGGCATTGTGAAGTTGTCGTTTATTCACCAATTCATAACAACACTGTTGCTGAAATGAAATTAGAACAAATAAAACTACTTTTATATTCTTGGACTGATCGTTACACTAATCTGATGAGTAGAGATGATATTCAATACGTAATGCCTTTTGAAAATAGAGGTGAAGAATGTGGTGTAACATTGCATCATCCACATGGTCAAATTTATGCCTATCCATTTATCCCCCCTGTTATAAAAACTGAAATAGAATCATTTAATAAAAAAAATTTTATTTTGGAAATAATGGGATCGCTAGAAAAAAAATATTTTGTTTATCAAGATGAAAATGTCATTGCAGCAGTTCCACCATTTGCAAGATATGCATATGAAATTTGGATTATGACTAAAAGATTTCGAGCTGGGCCATGGGATTTTAGTTCTGAGGAAATTGATTCGTTTTCTATTTGCTTACAAAAAGTTATTAAAGGGTATGATTCTTTTTTACAAAAAAAATGTCCTTATTTAATGGGTTTACACGCAGCACCAACAATTAAAAATGAAAGTTTTCATTTTCATGTTGAATTTTACCCACCACTCCGACATGGTGATAATCCAAAAATTTTAGCTGGTTCAGAATCACTAGCAGGTGTATTTACAATGGATGTATTGCCAGAAGAAACTGCTGAGCAGCTTAGAGAGCATATGAAATGAAAACAATAGAAGATAAAATTAATTATTATAAAAATAATCTAGAAATTTTTGATGATGATATGGAGAAATACAAATTTTTATTAGATCAAGGAAAAAAAGCAAGGTCTTTTCCAGAAGAATTTAGACAAGATACATTTAAAGTTTCTGGTTGCCAGGCGCAAGTTTGGCTAGTTCCATATATAGAAGATTTAAAAATTGATTTTCATTTTGACTCTGATGCATTCATTTCTAAGGGAATGATTACAATACTTTGTGATATATATGGTGGAAGAAAACCTGAGGAAATTATTAATACAAATTTTGACCTACTTGATGTTTTAAATTTAAATAATTTACTTACACCTGGAAGACGTAATGGGGTACACTCAATGTTAATGAAAATTAAACAACACGCAAATTCTCATATCAAAAATTCAATATAATTATATTTATTTTTTTTCTATTACTATTAATTCATCATTAAACCACATGCCACCATATTTTTTTATTATTTTTTGTGTAGGTTTTATGTGTATAAATGCCTTTTCAATTTTTAATACTTCATCGTCATTCATTTGCGTAACATATGTAGAGGCATTCCAAGCAGAAAATACTATAGAGGTTGATATGCCATTTGAGATCTCTTCAGGAAGAGCTCTTAAATAATATCTAATATTTTTAATTTTATTAAATTTTAAATTTTTGAGTTCATTTGATTTTAAACTTAATCTTAAATCGGTGTAAATTTTTTTTCCCAATGATGGAAAAGGGTTTTCTAAAGGCCAAATTGTTTTAATAAGCTCTGAACCTGGATCATTGCCTGCAGCATGAACAATAATTAATTTACCATTATTTGATAATGCTTTAATCATTGGTTTAATTACATAATCATTTTTTTTTCTTGCTTCAATCCTTGATCGATAAGGTTGCGATGCAAGTATTAAATCAAATGTTTCTCTAGTTTTGTTTTTTTGAGGAATTATATGATGCAATGAAAAAGCTTGGTCTGCTCTATATATGATTAAAGCTGATGGTTTTTTGTAAGTTGGATTACCACTTTTAGGATGTCTTTCTACTTGCCAATTTCTTTGCAATAAATTGTCAAGTTTGTGTAATTGAGTAAAAAATTCGTAAGATGTATTGCCTTTTAGTTTTACAGTATCCCAATTAATGTTTTTTTGTTTTTTTTGATTTTTTGATTCTAAATTAGAAGCTTCTGAATAATGCAGGTTTGTAACAACAAATACAGTATTTGGATGTTCCATAAAAATATTTGGAAGTTTTTCAATTCCTATTCTTACATCTTCCATACTGATTTCTTTAGCAAAAACCAAAAATGGGATAGTAGGAAATTCTTTATGGCAACTTCTTAAAGTACTGATTAACAAAGACCCATCACCAAGACCAGCATCAAATATTTTAAGTGCTGGCTTTTTGGGCTTTAATTGTTTTATATATTGATGAAGATTATCTGAAATTACCTGCTTTTCATTTGTTGTAGTTACAAATAACAAGTATTTCTGACGACTATCAAAAAAACGAAAATCTTCCTTTGCCATAAATTAAATTATAAGGATCTAATGATTTTAGAAATTTAATCTATAATTATTATTAGATTTACTAAAAAAAATATTTTAATTCTATAAAATTGCTTTATCTAAAAGATTTTCAAAAATGATGAACAATAGAATCAATAGAAATAATCTCCAAATAAACAAGGATTTTTATAGCTTTATTAACAATAATGTACTCAAAAACTTGAGTATTGAAGAAAATTATTTCTGGGAAGGTTTCTCAAAAATTATTTATGAATTAACACCAATCAATGAAGATTTGATAAAAAAACGTCAATATCTTCAAAATCAGCTAAATGAGTGGCACAAAAATAATAAACATAAAAATTTTAATTTAGACAACTATAAAATATTTTTAAAAAAAATTGGGTATTTATTAGATGAAGGTAATGATTTTCAAATTTTGACAGATAATGTTGATCCGGAAATTTGTTCAATTTCAGGTCCACAACTAGTAGTTCCAATAACTAATGCTAGATATGCACTCAATGCTGTTAATGCAAGATGGGGGAGCTTATATGATGCATTGTATGGTACAAATGTAATAGGATCATTACCAATAAAAAGTACATATGATCAAGAAAGAGGTAGTAAAGTTGTTGAATATTCAAAAGCACATTTAGATAATATAGCGCCGTTAACTAATCACAAATGGCAAGAAATTGTAGACATAAGATTAGAAGATAAAGAATTAAGATTTTTTACTAATCAAAAAAACTTTACCCATTTAAAAGATCTGAAACAAATTTTAGGTTTTAAGTTTTTTGAAAATGGTAAAATTAATGAATTGGTTTTATTAAAAAACAAATTACATTGTCGCATACTGATTGATCCTAATAATGAAATAGCAATGAGTGATCCTGCTAATATTGCAGATATTATTTTAGAATCTGCTGTATCAACAATACTAGATTGTGAAGATAGTGTTGCCACTGTAGATTCAGAAGATAAAATTTTAGCTTATAAAAATTGGCTTGGTCTAATGAAAGGAGATTTAAAAGCACAATTTACAAAAAATTCAAAAATTATAAATAGATCTTTAAATTCAGACATAGAAATAATTTCTATAGATGGTAAAAAAATTACCCTAAAAGGTCGTTCACTAATGTTAATAAGAAATGTAGGGCATTTAATGAAAAATCCTACCATTTTAGATAAAGATGGAAATGAAATTTATGAAGGTATAATGGATGCTGTAGTTACTTCTTTGATTTCTTTATACGACATAAATAAAAAAAATTTAAAGAACTCTCTTTTTGACTCAATTTATATTGTAAAACCAAAAATGCATGGTCCAGATGAAGTAGAATTTACTTGTAAAATTTTTAGTCACGTTGAAAAATTACTTAAATTACCTTTAAATTCAATAAAGATAGGAATTATGGATGAGGAAAGAAGAACAAGTGTAAACTTAAAAGAATGCATTAGAAAAGCAAAACATAGATTAGCTTTTATTAATACTGGGTTCTTAGATAGGACTGGTGATGAAATTCACACTTCTATGCAAGCGGGTTCATTTTTAAGAAAAAATGATATGAAAAATTCAACTTGGATAAAATCTTATGAAGATAGAAATGTTGATATTGGTTTATTGTGTGGACTAAGTGGTAAAGCACAAATTGGCAAGGGTATGTGGGCTATGCCTGATTTAATGAAAGAAATGCTTGAGCAAAAAATTTCACACCCAAAAGCAGGAGCAAATTGTGCTTGGGTTCCAAGTCCTACTGCAGCAACTCTTCATGCTATTCACTACCATCTAATTGATGTTCAAAGCATTCAAAATGATATTAAATCAAAAGGAGAAAGGGGTAAATTTGATGACTTAATTACCTTGCCCCTATTAAACAGAAAAAATTTATCTGAAAATGAAATAAAAGAGGAAATAGAAAACAATGCTCAAGGAATATTAGGCTATGTTGTTAGGTGGGTTGATCAAGGCATTGGTTGTTCTAAAGTTCCTGATATAAATAACATAGGATTAATGGAAGATAGGGCTACATGTAGAATTTCATCACAAGCACTAGTAAATTGGTTACAACACGGATTAATAACAAAAGAACAAGTTTTAAGTGCATTAAAAAAAATGGCTTATGTTGTTGATAGACAAAACTCTAAAGATACAAACTATATACCAATGTCACCAAATTTTGATACTATTGCTTTTGAAGCTGCTAAAGATTTAATATTTGATGGAATAAATCAACCTTCAGGTTATACAGAACCAATTCTTCATAAAAGACGATTAGAATTTAAAAATAAATCCCATTAGTTTATTATTTAGTAAAAATGGAAATAAAATTAAAAAAACAATTTTATATTAATGGAAGTTGGGTTGACCCTAAAGATGGTAAAGATCTTCAAGTTATTAACCCATCAAATGAAGAGGTTTGTGCTATAATATCTTTAGGTAGTAACGCTGACACTGATGCTGCTGTTCAGGCTGCAAAAGATTCTTTCATAAACTGGTGGGACAAACCTAAAGAAGATAAATTAGGTTTATTAAATAATCTTTTAGAAGTTTATAAAAAACGTTTTATTGAAATGGCTGAAGTTATTTCATTAGAAATGGGAGCGCCTTTAGATTGGGCCATTGATCAACAAAGTCAAACTGGTCAGGATCATATCAAAACTTTTATAGAAAAATTTTCAAAGTTTAATTTTGAAAAATACTATGATGAAAAAGCAGGTAATTATTTATCATATGAACCAATAGGTGTATGTGCTCTAATAACGCCTTGGAATTGGCCAATTAATCAAATTGCCTTAAAGGTTTTGCCTGCTCTAGCCGCTGGATGCACAATGATTTTGAAACCATCAGAAATCGCACCACTTTCAGGAATGTTATTTGCTGAAATGATTGATGAAGCTGGATTTCCTCCAGGAGTTTTTAATTTAGTTAATGGAGATGGTGAGGGTGTTGGTACCCAATTGTCTAGCCATCCTGATATTGATATGGTTTCTTTTACAGGATCGACAAGAGCTGGAAAACTAATTACAAAAAATGCTGCAGATACAATTAAAAGAGTATGTTTAGAATTAGGTGGAAAAGGTG
>MDSW01188155.1_pt1 | contig 25299 bp, 31 predicted proteins | sample 811171 | NCBI WGS metagenome assembly MDSW01 (sample SAMN05326641, study PRJNA326480) | marine metagenome | isolation source: seawater | place: Atlantic Ocean: North West | collected 2012 | reverse complement strand
TTCAGGACTAATAGGTAAGAAATCTTCATCTTTTTTAAGTAATTTTGATGCTATACTAATTCTATCTTCTTTAAGTTTTTTAAGGTAGGAGACATTATTTTAATAATAATTAATAAAAAATATTATACAGCTTTAAAAATAGCAGGATTTGCAGATAAATATTCCCAATTAATTTTATCTTGATTTTCTTTTAATAAATCAATTGCATTTGGATTTGCAGATAAAAGTTTCCAATTTATTTTTTTATCTAAGTTATTATTTTCATATTTAATTTGTTTTTTAAATAATTTAATAACATTTGGATTTTTGGATAATTCATTCCAATTTATTTTTTCATAAAAATTTAAACTATTATACTCTGTATCAGTTAAATTATTTTCATATTCTATTCTTTTATCTAATAAATCTATAGCATTTGGATTTTTAGATAAAAAGTTCCAATCAATTGTGGTTGGATATTTTTCTAATAATTTAATAGCATTTGGATTTAAAGATAAATTATTCCAATTTATTTTAGTAGGATGTTCTTCTAATAATTTAATAGCATTTGGATTTTCGGATAAATTATTCCAATTAATTTTATCTAAATATTTCAACTTATTATATTCTTCACTAGTTAAATTAGTTTCATATTTTACTCGTTCTGTTAATAAATCTATAGCATTTGGATTTGATGATAAAAAGTCCCAATTAATTTTGTTTTTATTTGCTTTTAATAAATCTATAGCATTTCGATTTGCAGATAAAGAAATCCAATCTATTTTATTTGAATATGTTGTAAGTAGATCAATAGCATTTGGATTTTTAGATAAAAACATCCAATTTATTTTAGTAGGATTGGTTTTTAATAAATCTATAGCATTAGGATTTTTAGATAATTCAATCCAATTAATCTTACGTCTGTCTTTTAATAAATCTATAGCGTTATGATTTTCATATACGTTGTTCCAATTTATTTTTTTTTTATTTGCTTTTAATAAATCTATAGCATTTGAATTATAAGATAAATAATCCCAATCTAATTTATCTTTATCAATCCAATCTAGTAAAACATATTTTGTAGGTAATATTTCAGCAAACTTTTCTAAGATAGTTGATCTAATTTCTTTAGGTAATTTAAAGATTGGTTTATCTTGTGTATCTGCTTCAGTTATTTTAGCTGTTATTTTGTTAGGACTTAAATAAATATTTTTTTTAAAAACTGAAAGATATTTACAAAACTTTTTCAACTTGGCTTTAGGTTTATTTAGTGCTACAGACATCATATCTAATACTTTGTCGTCATTACACATTCTATCATATTGTGCAAAGCTTAGTCTCATAGAAGGAGTAGAAAACAATGTTCTGTCTCTAAGATCTTTTATAAGTTCAGGACTAATAGGTAAGAAATCTTCATCTTTTTTAAGTAATTTTGATGCTATACTAATTCTATCTTCTTTAAGTTTTTTTAAGGTAGGAGACATTATTTTAATAATAATTAATAAAATATATTATACTGCTTTAAAAATAGCAGGATTTATAAAAACTATATGAATATTTCATTTTAGGCTAAGAAAGTTCAAGATCTTTTATGAATTCAGATCTAATAAATCAATTTATACTAAAGGCATTTGTTCATCTTCAAATATTTCAGGATTTGAAGATAATATATACCAATTCAATTTTGTTATATTTTTATTTGATTCTTCTATAATTTTTTCTTTTATTAATTCCTTTGTTTCAATCACATTTGAATTAGTACATAAATTAAACCAATTTATTTTATTTTTATTTTCTTTTATTAGTTCAATTGCATTTGGATTTACACATAAATTAGTCCAATCTATTGAATTACTTCTATCATAAATACCAGCTTTTTCTAATTCAATTTGATCTTTAATTAGTTTAATTGCATTAGGATTTAAGCATAAATTACCCCAATGTATTTTTTGTTTATTATTTTTAAGCAAATCAATTGCATTTGGATTTTTAGATAAACTTACCCAATTAATATTTGACATATTATTTGTTAATATTTCAATAGCATTAGGATTAGTAGATAGTTTATCCATATGAATTAAATTCATATTTTTTTGTATAATTTTAATTGCAAATGGATTCGCAGATATTTCTGCCCAATTTAAGTGTTCATTATAGTTAAGATATTCATAATCTCTACTAGATATTTTACTTTCATAAACTATTCGTTTTTCAATAAGTTCCACTATTCTTTCATTTTTATATTTACTTAAAACCATCCAATCTACTTTATTATACAGTCTAACATAGTCATTAATTGTTAGCGTATGTTCATAATCAACACGTTCCCTTAACAAATCAAATGCGTTTGGATTATGCGACAACTCATTCCATATTATTTGATCTTTGTTGTTCTTTAATAATTCTATAGCACCTGGATTCTTACATAATCTTGACCAATTAATATTATCTTTATGCATTTTTAATAAATAAATTGCATTTGGATTACTACTTAATATATTCCAATCAATATAACATTCTCTATTTTCCCAAATATAATCTAAAGCATATTTGTTTTTGTAAATCAAAGAAGTTAGTTTTCTTTTATCTACCCAACTAGATAATAATTTCTTCTTATTATCTAATATATCCCAATAATATTTTAAAATCATATGAACTATATGTTCATCAAATATTGATTTATTTAGTAAAATTTTAACAACTTTAAAGTTATTGCTTGCAAACATAGTTTTCATAACATTTAATTAAGTTATCATTTTTTTTAAATAGGCATAGGTTCATCTACAAATATTGCAGGATTTGCAGATAATAAATGCCAATCTATTTTATCTTTATTATCTTTTATTAATTCAATAGCATTTGGATTATTAGATATTTCACACCAAGAAAGTAATTTACAACCAAACATTAAATAATCATATTCATCAATATTAAATTGTTTTTCATATTCTATACGGTCTTTAATTAAATAAATAGCATTTGGATTTTTAGATATATTAAACCAATCTATTTTATCTTTATTATTTTCTAGTATATGAATAGCATTTGGATTAGCAGATAACAAAAACCAATTAATTTTATTTTCATTATTTTTTAATAAATGAATAGCATTTGGATTACCAGACAATAAAGACCAATCTATTTTATCTTTATTGTCTTCTAGTAGGTGAATAGCATTTGGATTACTAGACAAAAAAGACCAATCTATTTTATCTTTATTGTTTTCCAGTAGCTTAATAGCATTTGGATTACCAGACAATAATGTCCAATCTATTTTATCTTCATTGTTTTCTAGTATATGAATAGCATTAGGATTTCCTGATAATAATGTCCAATCTATTTTATGTTGATTGTTTTCTAATAATTTAATAGCATTTGGATTTTTAGATAATTCAAACCAATCTATTTTATGTTGATTGTTTTCTAATATTTCTATACAGTTGGGATTTCTAGATAACCAAGACCAATATAATTTTTTATATATATTATTTGTTCGTTCTTGCAATCTGATATTTAATAATTCACTTCCATTTACATTTCCAGATAAATTTAACCAATTAATTTTATCATAATTATTTTTTAATAAACTTATAGCATTTGGATTTACAGATAACCAATACCAATCTAAGTAATTAATATCAATCCAATCTAATAATACTTTAGGTTTATCTAATATTTTCCAATAATATGTTAAAATTATATGAATAATATATTCATCAAATTGTGATTTATTTAATATATTTCTCACAATAGTGAATTGATTGTTTGCTATTGAACACATTAAATGTTTTAATTAATAATATTAAATCATTTTTACGTTGTTGAAATAAATAATATATTATTTTTAATAATAATACTATAATTTTTATTCAATATAAATCTTTGTTCTTTTATTTTTGCAAAATCTTTTAAGGTTTTATAAGATACTTTAATACCTAATTTCTTAAAAAATATACTTGAAACTGAAATATATTTTAAGGTTTTAATTTCATTATCAGTATAAATACCTTTACAAGTTTGTTTATCATACTTTAATAATAAATTATCTACTAATAGTTCTAATATTATATTAGATTCTTCCAATTTATCTTTTAAAATAAAAAACGATTCTACCATATTCGTATTTTGTATAGTTTCAATTGAAGGTCTAATATGATCACGTATTTTACCTCTAACTGACCACTTAGGTGTGCTATCACATAGATAATCTAAATTGTTTTTATTAGCATATGCAATTATTTCTTTTTTATCAATATTTAACATAGGTCTCCATAAATTAATATTATCAATTGTAGATAAAACAGACATTCCACATAAATTATCATAATTGTTTTTATTTCCTATATTTGTAATTATATTTTCAAAACAATCATCTTTATTATGACCTAATAATACATATTGTGGGTCTGCAATTTCATATAAATTAAATCTTATTTTTTTAGTTATATCTTCATATAGATCACGTAATCCATTATGTAGGCATTCATCTCTCGTTATTTCATTAATTGTTCTATACAATAATTTAATATTTAAAGAATTACAATAATATTTAACAAAGTTTAATTCATCTTTTGAATTTTTATAATCTATATGAACTGCTATTATATTTTTATGATATTTTTGTAATATATGTAGTGCTATAACACTATCCACACCACCTGATAATGATACTACTATTGTATTATCCGTTTTAATTTTATTATATTCAGTTTTTATTATTTGTTCAATATTAATTGTTTGTTCATATTTTACACTTTGAGTATCTAATATATTTTCATTTATATTTGTAATATTCAAATTATTATTTAATAATTGATATTCTGTAGTTAATTTGTAAGATTTTTCTAATGTATTTCTAATATATTTTTTACAAGTTATTTTATCAAAATTATTATAAAGATTAATAAAAATCTTTATAATTTTATAAATATAATTAAGATCATTTATATGTCTAAATGGTAAATAAATAAAACATAATTCATCTACATTTAAAGTATCATATTTATCTAAAAGTATTTCAGCTATATATGTAGCTTTTTGAGAATAAAAATTAACTGCTAGATTACTATAAACTCTTACATAATGTCTTGGTAATTGATCATATACTATTATTAAAGCAATTAATTCAGTTTTTGAAAGATTATTATAATCATTTTCATATTCTAATAAACTAATATATTTATCACATAAATATGTATCTATTTGTAAATTATATGAAAACCAATAATGTTTATTAGAAAACCAATCTATATATAATTCTTGTAATAACGTATTCATAATAATATTAGTTATAAAAGTTTTATATATTACATTGTTCATCAATATTATATCTTGACATTGGATTACTTTTTTTTGTAGAACTATTATATTTATTATCATATACTATTAATGGTTCATAATTATTATCAATAATTAATTGTCTGTAATTATCTTTATTATAAAAATACAAATTAAACGTATTTATAATATCTAATAATGATTTTTTATATTTAATTTCATTTGTATCAGGTAATCTAGGTATTGGTAGTATTTTACTTTTTAAAAAACTATTAACATCATTATATTTTACAGGACTATTTTCTTTAATTTTAAAATATTGTTCTAATTTGACTATTACACGTTCTCTATTTCTATGTAATAATTCACATACATCTACTACAGACCAACAAAATACTATAGTGTATTCTTGCAATTTAGGAAATTTACTTAAAAGTTTTGTAGGAAAATCTTTACCGGTTCTTTCAAATACTATATTTTTATCTTGATCTAATGCTTGTTGTAATAATTGATCTCTAAGATTTTCACAACTGTCTTTAATAGTTTTAGCTGTTTGCCTTGTTATTTTTCCAGTTTGCATTCCATTTATACACGAAGTATTTATTCTTGCATTTTCATAAATAATATTTAATTCATCAATTAAATCTGTAGTAGGATCTTCAAACATTTCAAGTAAAATTTTAATTATACGTTCATTTGCTATAGATTTTAAGGATTTAAGCTTTTCTTTTCTAGTTTTTTCAGTAACTACTCCCTCTGCTTTAATTTCTTTTTTAATTTCTTTTTTAATTTTGGATTTTGCTTTTGATATTATTTTTTCAAAAATATTATCTATACCATTTTTAAAATATGGATTTCTTTCAACTAAATCATCTATACTTAAATTGACAGTATCTTTATGTGTAAATATATTTTTTTTAAATTCTTTAGTTTTTTTAAAATAATTATCTATAACGAATTCAACATTTGATTTACCAGAACCAGTTGGACCACATTTAAATAACAAATATTTAGTTTTATTTGATTCTTTTGATGATGATTTAGATTTTGTCGGTTCATCTGTTTTTGCTTTTTCCATTTCTTTATTTTATTTTAACAAATTAAAACAATGAAAGAAGATTGTAAAGAATATTTTGATAATATTATTAAAAATTATGAAAAAAATGTTGAATCAACTTATGTAAAAAAAACTAATAAATTAAAAAATATTATTAAAAGGTTTATAATTGAAAACAAATTAATATTATATGGTGGTTCTGCAATTGATATGTTATTACCTACTGATAAAAAAATATATAAAAAAAATGAAAAATTATTTGATTACGATGTTTATAGTTGTAATGCATATGAATATGGTATTAAATTAATTAAATTACTTGAAAAACATAAATATAAATACGTTCAATTACGTGAAGCGGCATTTATACAAAGCACTTTTAAGGTTTTTATAGAAAACTTACCAATATTTGATATAACTAATTTACCAATAGAGACATTCGAATTATATAAAAATTATAGTAAAAAAAAACAACAGATGTTAGTTATTGGTCCTGAAATTATAATTCGTGATATGTGCGCTCAATTATCTCAACCACATATATCATATTTTAGATTAGAAAAAACATATGAAAGATATAATATATTTGAAAGTGTATATGGTGTTAATAAATATGTTAAAAATATTAATTTAATTGAACCAAATGATGAAGAACTTGAGGTTCTTAATTTATTATTAAAAGAATGTCATAAAGAAGGTTATCCAATATTAGGATATTATGGATTACAATTATTAAATGATAAAAAAACATTTTACAGTATTGATGGTAAAAGTTCTTATTTAAGTTTTTTTTCTAAAGATCTTGAAAAAATAATTAAAAAGTTAAAAAAATACAATATAACTATTGAAAATAATAATAATTTTACAACTTTACAATATAATTCTAAAAATATATGTGATATATATGATAGTAGCGAATTATGTGTATCATATTGTTCTAAAAAAGGTTTTAATATATTAACCATTTTTGGTATTAAATACTTTATGTATAATAATTTAGTATATTCTATTGATTCTTATATAGAACTGTATATGATCTACAATGTAAATAAATATATTAAAAGCACCGATTGTAAAAAGAATTGTAAAATTACTATGCAATGTTATGGTGATGGAAAACCACCTGGATGGCAAATTATAAAATCACGATGGGACAATGGTATAGTCAAATATAAACCATCTGTCAATAAGAAATTAGATACTTTTTTTAATAGTTAGGCTTAGGTTTATAGTGGAATATTGAAGGATTTCTATATATATTACTCCAATCAATCTTATCTTTGTTAGCTTCAAGTAGTTCTATAGCATTAGGGTTCTTAGACAGCTTAGACCAATCAATTTTATCTTGGTTTGCTTTAAGTAGCTGAATAGCATTAGGGTTCTTAGACAGATTAGCCCAATTAATCTTATCTTGGTTTTCTTCAAGTAGATGGATAGCATTAGGGTTCTTAGACAGCTTAGACCAATTAATCCTATGTTTGTTAGCTTCAAGCAGATGGATAGCATTAGGGTTCTTAGACAGATTAGACCAATTAATCTTATGTTGATTAGCTTCAAGTAGATGGATAGCATTAGGATTGCTAGATAATGCATCCCAATATACCAATACTACATTATGAATATGAAGAATGTCAGGATCATCTTTGTTAATGAGAGAAATTACATTAGGATTTTTGCATATTGCTATTATACCTTCTTCAATGATGTAATTTATCAGTTCATCATAATCATCAGTATCCCAACTAGGATCATAGTTGTATTCTATCAGTTTGTTAGTGTTGTTAAAGAAAAAGTCTATACCGTGTATGTTGCTGAATATACTTTCCCAACAATCTGCATATGCTATTTGAACTGTATTTCCTTCAAGCAAATGAATAGCACTAGGATTCTTGACCAATCCATTCCAACATACCATATCCATATTTTCTTCAATATATGAGATAGCATTTGGATTCTTTGATATGTTATACCACGACTCGTAACGATCACTAATATACGTATCCAACAATGTAGTATCAATCCAGTCTAACATAACAAGTTTTTTATCACTAATAATGTCCCAATAGTAGTATAGGATAATATCATTAACATTATCATCAAATACAGTCTTATTGAGCAAAAATCTAACGGTATGGAACTGAGCTTCTTGTTGCGACATTTAAAAATTATAAAATTATGTCATCATTTTTTTTTATAAAGGTATAGGTTCATCTTCAAATATTGCGGGATTACTAGACAATCTATACCAATTTATTTTATTTTGATTTTTTTCTAAAATTTTAATTGCATTTGGATTGCCGGATAATAAAGACCAATCTATTTTATCTAGGTTATTTTCTAGTATATGTATAGCATTTGGATTACCAGACAATATTGTCCAATCTATTTTATCTTTGTTGTTTTCTAATATCTTAATAGCATTTGGATTTGAAGATAATATGTCCCAATCTATTTCGTTTAAATTGTTTTCTAACAAATGTATAGCATTTGGATTTGAAGATAATATGTCCCAATCTATTTTATTTAAATTGTTTTCTAACAAATGTATAGCATTTGGATTTGAAGATAAATATAACCAATCTATTTTATTTTGATTGCTTTCAAGTAAATGTATAGAATTAGGATTATTAGATAACATTGACCAATCTACTTTATCTAGGTTATTTTCTAACAAATGTATAGCATTTGGATTTACACAAAGCATATTCCAACGTATAATATGTTGATTATTTTCTAATAACTTAATCATATTGGGATTTTGAGATAATTGATCTCTATTAATTTTATCCAAATTGTTTTCTAAAATATCTATAGCATTTGGATTACGTGATAATGCAAGCCAACTAATTTTATCGTAATTTAGTTTAAGAAGAGCAATCGCATTAGGATTTGAACATAAATTACCCCATTTTAAATTATTAATATCAATCCAATTTAACAATACTTTAGGTTTATCTAACAATTGCCAATAGTAGTTTAAGATAATGTAAATTATATTTTCATCAAATATAGATTTGTTTAAGATGATTTTAACAATATTGTATTGTTCAGTAGCCATTAAAATCTTATAATTTTGTTGTATTCATTTTTATACAATAGGCATAGGTTCGTCTTCAAATATTGCAGGATTTGCAGATATTCTATACCAATTTATTTTATCTTGATTTTTTTCTAAAATTTTAATTGTATTTGGATTTTCAGATAATAAAGCCCAATTGAGTTTATCTAGATTTTCTATAAGTAATTCTAAAAAATCAGAGTTAGCAGATAATATATCCCAATCTATTGTAGAACAATATAAAACATCCATAGCATTTTGGTTTAAAACTAAACTTTCATAATTAATATTATTAAAGTTATTTAATAATATATTAACAGCACTAGGATTACTAGATAAATTATACCAATTAATTTTATCTAAATTATTTGATAATATTTCAATTGCTCTTTTATTTTGATTTAAAGATAGATTATTCCAGTTTATTTTGTCTTCATTTTCTAGTAACAAATCAATAGCACCAGAATTTAAAGATAATATATCCCAATTAATTTTATCTTGGTTTTCTTTAAGTAGCTCAATAGCATTAGGATTTTTAGATAACCAATACCATATAATTTTATTTTTATTTTCTAGTAATACTGAAATAGCATTAGGATTAGCTGATAAATATTCCCAATCAACTACATTACAAAGATTTAATTTATAATATTCTTTTGCTGTTAATGTTTTTTCAGTTTCTATCTTTTCACGTAATATATCAATAGCATTAGGATTTCTAGATAATTGATCCCAATACAAATTATTGATATTAATCCACGGCAAAAGAACTTTACGTTTATTATCTAACAATTGCCAATAATACGTTAGTATACAATGTATAACATTATCATCAAATATAGATTTAGATAATAATAGTTTTGTAATATTGAATTTGGTAATTGCTGGTGTCATAAATAAAAATGATTACTTTATATTTATATCAAATATAAAATGTATCGTCCATTTGTTTATAATCTTCAAACTATATTTATCTATTGGAGAGGTTATATCAATAATTATATAATTAAAACTGTAAAATGTATTAATATATTAGAAGCACTTGCAGATCAATATAGTATAAATAATGTTTCTTGTGATAATTTTATAAGAACTTTTAAGTATGTTATAGAATCACATAGTAAATTTAAAGATAATTATCTTAATAATAGAAATATAAGATCTGTTAGAAAATACAAATTGATAAAAGAATATAATACGATCTTATCTATTGTTGATAAAGAACATAAAAGACAATTAAATAATGTAGTAAATAAAGTATAAAATGGATGTTCTAAAAATAAGTTTATTGAAGTATATATCTAAAAGAAAAATAGATTTTCTATCAAGTAATGATATTAAAATAGAAGTAGTATATAATGGTTATATAACAGAAAGTGAATGTATAAATAATATGGATAATCCTTTAATAAATAAAGATTTTATTTTTCATTATGTTAAAGGTATGCCATTAATAATAAACGTATATGATACAAATAATGTTTTAGGTGATATTTTATTAGAAAAAATAATTAAAGAAGATTTTAAAGATCTTGAATATGTTAATAGTAATTTAAAATATTATTATGAAATTGTGAGAAATAATAATTTAATATTATATAAATATTTTCAAGTCTTTAAGATACATAAGCTAATAAAAATGATTGAAAATCTTAATAAATATAAAGATGTTTTATGATATTGAATCAATTTTTAGTTATTGGAAAGGACATATTAGTAAATATATAGTTAGTACAACTAAATGTATTAATATATTAGATGAAATATCAAATGATTATGTTGAAAACTACATATCATTTAAAACTTATAGTAAAAAATATAAAAAGCTATTAGAAAATCATAAAATGATAAAAAAAGAATATTTTAATGAAAAAGAAATAAAATCACGTAGAAAGTTTGAATTGATAAAAGATTACAATTCAACCTTAGCATTTATAGAAAATAAACTTAAAATATACATTGATAACTTACAATCCAGTGTATGACAGAATATATACAAAAAACATCATAACTATGGTAATATACCAAAGTCTTTGAGCTTTTTCAATATATGTCTCAGAATTGCAATGTGTTGCACCCGGAAAATTAGCTCTAGAATCTACAGGACATTCATCTGTAATAGGATAACACATATTATTTCCAATTTTATCATTAAATGTTTTCTCAGGACATTCGATACAAACATTGTTGTATTGAAAAGAACCTACAGGACACGGAATACAGTTATAATCATTATAAATATAACCCTCAGGACAAGTATCACATTCAATGTTTTGATTCATATGTTGGGTAAATGTTCCAGGTTCATCGCAGATTCTACAAGCAATTGGATTAGTAGTATATTTATTTTTATTAGCAAGTTTTTGATTGATATTACAGAATTCAGTAGAAGGTCTATAACATTCGTTATTATTAAACATTGTTTCGGTGCATAGGGTGCAGTGATCATTCTTATCACCCATAGCAATATAACCTGAAGGACACTTAGTGCATTTAGACATTTCTTTAGTCCTGAAATGATCTTCACCACATACAAAACATTGAGGACCACGTGCGATTTGAGATAGAGGACTACTAGTCTGTGCAGTAGAATACCAGTTCAAACTAGTTCCAACCGGACAAAACGTAGTAGTAGCCAAAGCACTATATTCTTCTTTAATATCCTTACAGTTTTGTAGAGATTTCCTAATAAATTGGTTAGGTTTATACAATGTATATTCACACGATTCATCGTATTTATCATTATTAATATTTGATTACATTTTGTTGGTCAATAGTTCAATATCGACGCATTTTTTACGTTTGGTGTTGAGATAAAAAGGTAGATCAATAGCTTTATTATCAGCACAAGGAATATTGGTAAGAGCGTATATTCCATCAGCGACTTCTTTTTGGCATTGTTTAAGTTCTTTTACGAAATTTTCTTTTTGGCGAATACATTCATTTTGTTTAATGGTAAAGAAAGAGGAGGCATTAACCGTGGTGAAAGTTAGGATAAGGATGATGAACTTCATTGTTATAAAGTTTTTAATATTTATGTAATCATTTTTTTTGAATTATCTATAATATCATTCAAATATATTTTAATGTTACTCATTTATTATTAATACTTTTGTTTATATTTATTGTAAATAATTAGTTTTTATTCTCTTTACACCTTTAGACATTTAAAACGCCTATTATTTTATAAATTATTTTCTTTTATAAAATTACTTATATAAATACCATTACGAATATGAACATTGTTATCACTTAAATCTTTTTTTTAACCATTGACACTATGTGGTGTATTAATAGATAACCCAATATCAAGTTTAACTTTTTGATATTATTTGGTATATATATGCAATTATTTTGCATTTTAAAAATTTATGTATTTAATTAAAAGTATTATAATATAAATGACATATATAACACAAGGTTTTAGAACTGATGGCTTTGGTGGTCAATATCAAACTATTATAAATACTATATTGTATTGTAAGAAAAATAATAAATTATTTGTTTACACGCCAATTAAAAAAATGGAACATAATTATGAAAATGATGTTTTATTTTTACAGAAAATAGAAAAACTTATGAATATAAAAATATATAAATCAATATGTGAAATTAATTCTAATGATATTAAAACATTTTGTCCTACTAAATCTATAAATTTTTTTGATAAAAATATAAATAATTTAGATACTGAAATAAATGAAATTAAAAAAGACTTTTGGCAAAATAAAGATAGAAACTGTTTTAAAAATGATTGTTTTAATATAGCTGTTCATATTAGACGACCAAATCCAGATGATAATAGAATAATGGGTGCTGATACACCAGACAAGTATTATTTAGATAAAATAAATAATCTAAGACAAAAATATAAAGATAAAAAGATTTTATTTCATATTTATAGTCAAGGAGAATTATGTAATTTTAGTAAATATATAGCAAATGATACAATATTAAAAATAAATATGAATATTTTTGATACTTTTACAGAAATGGTTGGTGCAGATGCATTAATAATGTCAAGAAGCTCATTTAGTTATAGTGCGGCTGTTTTATCAGATGGGGACATATATTATCAAAAATTTTGGCATCCTCCAATGAAACATTGGTATATATAACGTAATTAATTTTATAAATATATATAAATGAAATCAATTACTATAATTGGAATTGGTAAATTAGGTTTAGGATTTGCTTTAATATTAGAAAAACATTACAATGTGTTAGGTATTGATATTAATCAAGATTATGTTAATAATCTTAACAATAAAACATATACTACTAATGAACCAGAATATACGGAACTTTTAAGCAAATCAACAAACTTTAGAGCATCTACTGATTTAAAAGAAGGTTTAGAACATTCTGACATTATTTTTATAATTGTTCAAACACCTAATTCTGGAAATGATAAATTTTATGATCATTCTATTTTATCAAATTTGTTAGTGAAAATAAATAATTTTCAACCTAAAAATAAAAATATTATTATAGGATGTACTATTATTCCTACATATATTGATAATATAGGAAAACAATTATTAAATGATTGTTATAACTGTGATTTAAGTTATAATCCTGAATTTGTAGCGCAAGGTGATATTATTAATGGTTTTAGAAATCCTGATATTATATTAATCGGTTCATTAAAACAAGAGTTATTAAAAACTCTTAAAGATATTTACAATAATATATGTATATCAATACCTAAATATTGTTTTATGAAACCATTAGAAGCTGAAATTGTTAAAATCAGTTTAAATGGTTATATAACAACAAAAATAAGTTTTGCAAATATGATAAGTGATTTATGTGATAACTTAAATATTGACAAAGACGTTGTATTAAATGCGATAGGATCAGATAGTCGTATAGGAACTAAATATTTTAAATCAGGATATTCATTTGGAGGTCCTTGTTTTCCTAGAGATACTAAAGCATTAAAACAAATTACGGATAAATATGGAATAGAATCAGATTTACTTCAAGGAACTATTAATTATAATAGGTTTCACTATAAATATCAAGCAGAACAATTATTAAAACAAAATAAAGATAGTTATATATTTACAAATGTATGTTATAAAGAAGGTTCTAAAATACCTATAATTGAAGAAAGTGCTAAACTAAAAATAGCAGAATATTTAGCAAATAAAAACAAAAAAGTAATTATTAAAGATATTGATGATATTATAATAGAAGTTAAAAAAGAATATGGTAATTTATTTAGTTATGAAATTATATGATCTTTTTACATATTACCATTGTATGCCATCCTAATTCTTTTTCTAGTGATTTAAAATCATTACTATTTATTGAACTAAATTCTTTAGATTTAACATAATTGTGTTTTTTATATTCTTCAATATCATAAGAAAATATATGATCTTTCCATATATTAACAATTTTAAAATATGGTTTTAAGAGTTCTTCAATATCATCAAATGTATATGTTAATGTTTGAGGACATCCTGTTTGAGCTTCAGAATATTTAGCTATTTTATGATTTAAATCATTATCAAATTTCCATTCAAAATCATCGTAAGTATTCATCATCCAAAATAACTTATAACTCCATTTAGAATATAACATTAAACGAAATTCTCCATCATCTTTAATAACATTATATGCATTTTCTATTATTTTTTTAGGATTCATTGAATGATGAATTACACCAAAAGAATATATCAAATCATATTTATCTTTAGGTAATTCTATTTCAGCATTCATAACATATAGATCAGCAGTATAATTATATACATCTATACGTTTCTTTGCTAATTCAATTGCACTGTCTGTTAAATCAATACCTGTATAAATAGCATTTTCTTTTAAGAAACTAATACAAGCAGTGCCAATTCCACAACCAATTTCTAAAACTTTTTTATTTTTCCATTTTGCAAAATCAGCAAAGGTTAATATATGTGGTTCTACAAAATATTTTTTATTTTCAACTTCATCAAAATATTCCTTAGTTCCTATTTCTTTATTAGAATGTTTAATGTTACAAGGTCTTGAATTCCAATAATTATATATTTTCTCCATTTTATGTTATAATGACATAATGTGTTTAAATAAATTAATAATTTATATATTTGTTAATATAAATGAGTACTATTAAATATAATAGTAAAGATTATAAAGTATATTGTGAAAATAATAAACAATACACACCTTTTCATAATGATTTATTTATGATGTCTATAATATTAAATGATTTAGATAAATCTGATATTTTTATTGAAACAGGTTCTTTTTTAGGTAATACTATATATTTTGTTGGTGCTAATTTTGAAAATTTAAAATGTTATACTTGTGAATTAGAACAGAAATATTTTAACATAACACAGAAAAAAGTTAAAGATATGTTAAATGTTACAGCAATGTTTGTTAAATCACCTGATGCTCTATATAAAATTTCTGAAGATATTGATATTTTCAATAAAAAAGTTTGCTTTTGGTTAGATGCTCATTGGAAAACTGACCCACTTAATGAAGAAATTAAATATATTACAGAAAATTTTAAAAATTACACTATATACATAGATGATTTTGTTATTCCCTGGAATAAAAATTTTACAAATGATGGTTTTACTATAGAAAAAATAAAACCATTTATTGCAAATAAAAATAAAATAAGTTGTTATATGCCAAATTATTCACATACATTACCAGAATGTAATAATATAAATAATTGTGGATTACAACCGTGTGGTTATTGTATATTAACAACTGATATGGTAAATTATGATAATATATCTCTATTAAAGAAAGTTGATTTGTAATTTAATATATGTGATTTTATTGAAAAATTAGTTTATATTTTTTATATTGTTTAATAATTAATAAGTTAAATAGTATAATTAATTATTATTATTAGTACTCTTATATTTAGAGCAACTCCCCTGTATTGTTAAAGGAGGATCATGTAAATATACATTCATATTATAATTTTTAAACCAATCATTCATTGCATGATCTATACCCTTAGAAAATGGAATTATATTATTATTAAATAAAGTCTTAATTCCTTTTAATGAACACAAATAAGAATCTGCACAATTCGATTGTTGTGTAAAATATAAAAAATCATTAATTTTATTGAATTTTTTTTGAAAATTTAATATGCTTTTGTGTGTATAATTTCCAATAAAAATAAAATCATATACATTTTTTACATTACTATCTAATATTTTGTCAAGTTTATCTTTAAAATCATTGATATTAATTAAAGTGTCATCTTCTAATATTAAACAATTATTATAATTATTTGCTAATATATCTTTATAACATTCAAAATGATTTAGGAAGTTACATTTATGTGCTTTTGTCATTTTAAAATTAATATTTGGATTTTCAAAACATAATTTATCAATTTTATTCCAATTCACAGTATTTCTATCATAATATGTCATGAATATAACTTTATCAAATAATCCAAGTTCTTTCAATCTTTTTTCTATATATTGTTTTCTTTCGACAAGAGGTGACCAATGAGTAATATATATTTTATCAATGGTAGTCATTTATATTTATATTTATATTTATATTTATATTTATATTATATTTATATAAATGGGAATAATAGAATTTGATTTTAGTAGTGGTGGTAGATTAGGTAATAGAATCGTAGATCTTTATAATTGTTTATGTTTTGCCATTAAAAATAATTATAATATTATTATGTTAAATAAAAATAATTGTCCAGAACAAATAGTTTTCAAAAATATTATAATTAATGATAAGAATAATACAAATGTTATTCCTAGAAATAAATGTTATTACAGAATAAAAACAATTTTAGATAATTATCAATATAAACAGCTGTATAATATTATTAAAACAGTAAGAACTACTAATATTCCTTATCGAAATAATAATGATCTAGTAATACATATTAGGTCAGGTGATTGTTTCAGTAAAAAATTAAATAATTTTTGTTTTGGAACTTTATTTTTTATGGTTCCTCCATTAATTTATTACAAAACAATATTAGATAATAATAGTTTTGATAATATCTATATGATAGCAGAAGATACCGCAAATCCTATTATTAATAAATTACTTGAATTATATCCAAATATTCATTTTCAGTTACAAGATTTAAATAAAGATATTGAATTATTATTATCAGTAAAAAATGTTATTTATTCTGTTGGTTCTTTTTTAAATATACTATTATTTTCAGATAATTTAGAAAAAGTATTTGAACCAAAATATAATTGGGATGGTACAAATTTTAATGTATCATTCAGTGATAATGAATATATATATTCGCTATATACATTAAAAAATAAAAATATAAAATTTGAATATATTGAATTAGAAAGTTATCCAAAAACAATGTTAGCAACAAAAGAACTTACAGCAAAATTTAATTTATTATATAGTTATGAAAATTAGATAAATAAATTTTACAGATTACATAATAGTAAATAAATAATCATTATGAATACCATCCCATACTTCATTATCAATTTTATTATAACCTGAAAAATTACATACTAACTTATAATTATTTTGTAATAGAAGATTAACAATATTATCATAATCAAAATTATATATTTCAATTAATAAGTAAGTAGGTCTATATTTTTGTAAATTTAAACCTTTTAAAACTTCTAATTCGTATCCTTCTACATCTAAAGATAAAAAATCTATAACTTGATTATCATCAATATGTTCTGATAGAATTTTATTTAATGTAGTTACTTGAACACTGATTAAATTATTTTTATTTATATTTCTTCTTTTACCATTTACACTTGTCATTAAATATTCTTCATTATCAATTAATATTGTTGAATCATTATAATTATCTGATACACAAGCATAATTAAGAACTATAGATTTTGGTCTATTAATTTTACATTTATTATATTGATTAATAGATGGTTCAATTAATATTCCAGTCCATTCCATTGTTTTTTCAAAAAAATAACTGTTACTTTGTGTTATACCATCATATCCACCTAATTCAATATAAAATCCGTTTTTTTTATTTTGAAACAAATTATTTAATTTTTCATCTAGAGGGACTCCTTTGTTATCTTCTAATCCATAAAACATTTATATTAATTTATATTAATTTTCTTATAATATAATCGCACGTATTATTCATTGTAAATCTATATTTAATTTGCTTAAGATTACTTAACATTTCGTTATATTTAGTTTCAGATATATTTAATAAATCATTTTCAATAGTATTAATATTATCTATATGATAAACTAAAGCAAATTGTGAATAATCTATCTCTTCTTTGAAAGGTAGTGCATTATCACCATCGTGTATATATATCGGAATAACATTCATTTGAATTATTTCAAAAAAACGAAAACTAGATGGTCCATATCCTCTTGGAGCTAATGCAAATTTACTATATTTGGTTTTTTCAACAAAATCAGTTATTAAATTTTTAGGTATTTGAATATTCCAATTATTTCTAATATTCATATAAAACCCAGATTTATTTGATAATTTATTATACATTATATTTCTACATCTATGAGTATAAGTACCTATAAATGAACATAAATATTTTTTATCTTTAAATGGTATCTCTTTTATATTACTTAATTTATTATCAATATCTTCAACAATTAAAGGTAATGGATAATCAATAGATGTACCAAGACTAAAAACAATTAAGTTATCAGGTTTATTAATACATATATTATCATCCCATTGACATATTGTAAATGCTTTTTTATTTTGTTGTTTAGCAATTAAACATTTTTCATTAACATATTTTTCTATTTTATTTTTGTCAAATTTGTTTAACATTTGTAAATTTAACCAAAACACATCAATATATATGAGTTTATTTTTGATATCTATACTAAGATTTTGATAATAATCATAAAAATATTCTTCTAAAAATCTTCCATTTTTAAATGGTGGATAATTATGTTCAGGTGTTTTATTAATTGGTCGCAAATCTGCCATTTATTTACTAAATAATAATTATTATTTATATATAATTTATTAAATGGGTATTGATATAGCTTCATTTAATGTTTTGGAATGAATATGTAAATTGTTAATTTTAATCCATTTATTTTCATTTAAAATATAAGGAATACTACGATTTTTTTCATCTTTTATCCATTTATATTGATATTGTGTAAAATCTATAAATGACCATTTATTTTTTAATCCTTTTATAATTTTACCATTATTATGACATTTATCTAATCCAAATAAAGTAGTACCAATCGGTAAAGCATCAAATAAAGTATTTTTAAAGTTTTTAGAATAGTTTTTAATATTCCAATGAGTAGGTAAAATATAAACTTGTGTAGGTGATAAAATATAAAAATTATATAATGCTGTCATTTCATTTAAAAACTTATTATCATTTAATATATATTCATTAAAATATTGTAAAAGATTATTTAAATATTCATTATTTCTTGAAATAAATACTCCAGCTGAACATCTATTTACATTATCTATCATATAATATAGTTTTTTATCACTTAATTCAGAAAACCAAATATCTGGATTATCATATATTAAATTATCAATTTCTAAAAATAAAACATTTTCAAGTTTTTTTAAAATACATAAATTATATAATAAATAAAACCTTTCAAATGATCTAATAAATAATTCTTTTCTATCACCAATTGCATTTACTATGAAAAATCTATTTTTTTTTTGTTTTAATATATTATCAAAATTATCACTTTTTACTAATTCATATTTTATTAAATGTATATTTTGATATTTTTTGTAAATAAATTTTACTAATTCATTATCATAATCATTATATATATAATAAATAGGTTTATCTGTAAATAATCTTATTTGATGTATACATTCATTTAAATATGATTGTGTCTTACCAATAAATGATAGTACTATTACATCCATTTTATATTTTTTTACACTAATATTGTTTATATACATAAAATGATTAATATATCACAACTTGGTAAAGATGGTATTGGTCATCAATTGCATGGTATATTTACATTAATGTGTATGCATAATGTTTACAATTATCATTATGATGCATATAAGTATATAGAAGATATTAAATTAAATAATAACTCGAAACAGATTGAACATATTACCCAACTTGATAATAAATAAGAATTAATTGACATATTGTTAAATATCCATGAAAATTTTATTAAAGAATTTGAAACTACAAAAAAATCTTATTTAAACTATACAAAGTTTCAATCAATTACAAAACTTGAAAATTGTGAGAATACTTTACATTATCTAGATTCAAATTTGTTTTTTGATAAAGATTTTCCAAATATTAAAGAAAATGAAACATTTATAAAAACCTTTAACAAAATAAAATCAATTTTTAGAAAATGTTTGCAAAGTTCAGAAAATTTAAAACAAACAGATATTATAATTCATATAAGATATGGAAATGATATGAGTCACTTTAATTATATATATAAACATACAAATTATTGGAATAATATAAAAGATATTATCGAAAAGTTAGTTAACAATAATAAAAAAATAACAATTCATACAGATACAATTACATTAGATTATTTATTTAATAATTTGTCTGATGAAAAAAAAAATTAATTACATTAATAAATAAATATAGTGTATTAAAAACTTTACAAGAATTTATAAATTGTAAAACTTTAATTATAGGATTTAGTTCATTATCAACTTTAGCAGGATTGTTAAGTGATAACATATTAATAATACCAGATGATAAACTTAATAAATCAATTGGTTATGATCATAGTATTTTAAATAATAATACATTATTATTATCAAATTATTCAACTAAATTTATATACTAGCTATAAAATTTTTATCAATAAATATACTTAAAGGACACCAATTAGACGTATTTTTATAATAATAAACATTAGAATAAAATGCCATATAACCTATAATTGCTGAAAATGAACCGTTAGATAATATTAAATTTTTACAAGTTGAACCAAAATGAAGTGTATCAATTTCATTATAATCAATTAAATGTACATTTTTAAACATATTTTTAATTTTCATAATTTCTTTATCATTTAATGTATCACTAGATATATATATATTATCATAGTTTATAGTATTAATTATATTAATGTAATACTTAGTTTCTATTCTCCATTGTATTGTATCTCCTAATCTAATGTGAATAAAAATATCATTATTATTATTGTATCTTTCTTTAAATTTGTTACATTTAATTATATTGTCTTTACAGGTAGTGTTAATATAATTAAAAATTAAATCTGATATTTCTTTAGTTTGAAAAAAACAATAATCTATACTAAATGAATGATTAATATTTTCAGTAGATAAATATGATAAATAATTATCATCATTCAGTTTTTTAGTATGTGAATAATTATTTGTTCCACTAAAAAGAATAATACCTAATTTATGAATAATATCAATATATTTAAGTGGATATTGTTCTACTTTTAAATTATGTTTTTGAGCTAACATACTAATAGCAATTGATCTAAAAATTTGATTACATAATCTTCCCCAACCTAAAGAATCATTTAATATCATTTATTATATATTTTTAGAATATTTTTATATAATATAAATGTCAAATAAAATCAAAGAATATTATGATAATCTTAAATTAACATAACAAGAAATTAATAATAATTATATTGTTGATGGTATTAAATATCCAAAAGATACTAAGACTCAACATCAACAATATGAATTGTCTTCAGATAATCATATTAATTATATGACAAAATTATTTAATTTATTTGAAGTTTTTCATAATTGGTTAGAAGATAATAATGTATTATATACATTGATTTGGGGTAATTTGCTAGGATACCATCGTCAAAATAATCAAATATTATGGGATGATGATATTGATACTCTCTTAGTTGATAATAAAGGTATAGAATTTATTAATAATATTTGGAATAATAGCAATGAAATAGCAAAACCAATTTGGGATCATAATTGGATGTACAAAACAATTGTAATTACTGAAAAAAAATATTTGTTATTAAAAATGAATTTTAGAAAAAATTGGTTTAAATTACTACATTATGAAAATGTAAATAAAAATAATAAAGATTTAGGTGGGATTGATATTACATATAAAATAAATGAAAAAGATTTTTTAAATAGAGATTTATCAACTTTAAATAATTATATTTTAGATGAAAAAATTGTTCCTATTGTTCAATATGGTCCAATTTTGGCAAGAGTTTTAACAAAGGAACCTAGTTGTAAAATATTAAATCTATATTATTCAAATTGGATTTTAAAAAAACATCCTGAACTACATTAAATTAATATATAAACATTTGTAATTAAATTAATAATATGATTTTTTTATTACTCAACGATTAATAGAAACAGAATATGGTGATAAACAAGAATGTTTAGATGTTAATTGGTATAGGTTTATTTCTAAAATCAAAAATGCGCAATTAATACCTATTTCGCATTGTTCTAAAGTTTTTCCAGATTTAGTAAATCTTATTAAAATTGATGGTATTATTTTATCAGGTGGCAATGATTTATATTCTGTATGTCCCAATAAAATAAATAAACTAAGAGACGATTTTAAAATAGAATTATATAAAAACGCTATATTATAATCAATACAAGTATTTGCTACCTGTAGAGGTGCACAATTATCAGCAAAATATTGTGACGCAACTATTAAAAAAGCAAACAATCATATTAATTGTAAGCATGATTGTTTTACAGTTGATAATTGTAACTATATATTACCAAACCAAGTAAATAGTTATCATAAATATGGTATTTATAATCTTGAAAATCAAAAAATTTTAGCAAAAGATAATGATGGATGTATTGAAGCTTTTTTATGTCCTGGTGCTTTTTGTTGTATGTGGCATCCAGAAAGACATCCTCAAGATTTAACAACTTTTAAACAATATTTTAATATTGATGACTGTAAAGCTATTGTTTTATGTGCAGGACAAGGAACTCGTTTACGTCCTTTAACAAATAATATACCTAAATGTATGGTAAAATATAAAGATGTTCGTATTATTAATTATTGTTATAATGCTTTAACAACTCAAATAGACAAAGATAATATTACATTTGTAACAGGATATCTTAATAATAAATTACAAATGAAACCTGTTAAAAAAATATTTTCAAAAAATTATGAATCAACTAATATGTTAGTTAGTTTATTTTTAGCATTAGAATCAGGTTCTGTAATAATATCTTATTCGGATATTGTATATAATCCCACTATTGTTGAAAAATTAATTAATTGTGAAAATGATAGTATTGGTGAAAACAAATTTAATGAATTAAAAAATTATAAAAAAATAGTTTTAGATTGTAAAATAAAAATATTAAAAAGGTTTAGATTTTAATCCAATAATCTTTAAATAAATCTTGAGTATCATTATTTATTAAATGTCCTGAAAACCAAACAGAAGGATATATTACTTTTTTATTTTTATTTTCATTTAAATAAGCTCCCCACCAACTAAACGAAGAATTTGCAATTATATTATGTTCGCATTTTGACATTAATTGTAGTTCATCTATATCTGTTTCAATATTTGCAATTGTATTTGCTATTTTATAATTTATAGATTTAAGTAATTTAAAATATCTTTTATTCATTTCATCAATACTATCTTGTTCTATAAATAATATATAACTGTAGCTATCATCAAAATTTTTAATAGCATTTAAGTAATATTCTTCTTTTAAAATTGGATGATGTGTAGAATAACAAGGTTTAAGATAATCACCAATACGAAAATGTATTGAAACAGTTTTATTTTGTATTGGTATATCTTTTGTAAATGTTAAAAAATCTTTAAGTTTATCCCAATTATGTTCAAAATATTTAGGTGATTGAAAGAATCCTTTTATAATATCTACATTTGGTATTGGTTGATATTTAAAACCTGGTTCTTTATAAATTTGATTGTGAGGTAAATAGTTTACTAACATTGGTTTAAATTTAACTAATAGTGTATCCCAATATGGTAAATTATTGGCGTGTGGATTAATAATAGTCTGATAAATATTACATTTTTCATTATTATCTAGGCATTTTGATAATCCTGCAAATATTTGAAATAATTGATTTCCTAAACCGGCTTCTAATATTATAAACATTTTTATTAACATATTTTAGTTAATGCTTTATATTTAACATTCAGGATAATTAGTTTTAGCTGGAGTTACTCTTTGTTCTATATCACTATAATCACTTATTTGATGTAATACTTTATCTTTTGGTTTATTAAAAGTATATACCTTTTTATCAGGTGTATTACCTTGAAAGATTTTCCAAGATTCATCAATTCTTCCGTTAAATATATCACCTTGTATTAACTTTGGTGTTGCTTGTTCTAAATGTTCGATATAAGTATCCAAAAAAGCATTTGAAATAATATAACCACCTGTGCAAAAACTATCACCTAGTTTATATATACCTTTAATATTAGTATCATAAGATTGCCAAGGATGCATATTATTACCATTTGTATCAAATACTAACAAATTATAATCCTTAATGTTTTCAAAAAAAATTTTTAAAAAATTATAAAATCTGTCTTTATCCCAATTAAATATAACATCATCTTCTAATATTAAAGTATGTTTATAATTATTTTGCTTTGCTAATTTTACTATATGTAAATGTGATAAAGAGCATCCAATACCACCTTTATTTCTAAAACAATTATTTACAAAATTACCTTTATATTGTATAGCATCAAATCGTGTAGTTATTTTAAGATCAGGATCTAAATATTCTTTAATTTGTTTTTCAATGTGTTCTTTACGATCTTTTCTATGTTCTAAATTAATATAATATATTTGATCAACATATTTTTCCATTTTTATTATTATATAAATCTTAAGTGTTTAAATAATTGTAAATAATGTATAATTTATTCTTAGAATATTTTGAAAATAGTAATAAAGCTAGAGATGATGAAGTCTTAA
>MDSW01091570.1_pt1 | contig 25303 bp, 23 predicted proteins | sample 811171 | NCBI WGS metagenome assembly MDSW01 (sample SAMN05326641, study PRJNA326480) | marine metagenome | isolation source: seawater | place: Atlantic Ocean: North West | collected 2012 | reverse complement strand
TCCAAAAATTTCAATTCTTTCTAAAATTTCATTATATATTGCAAATTCAGGCATATCTTTATTCTTTTCAAGTATTTTTTTAATAATATTTTTTTTTTGATTTTTAAACTTTATTAATAGTTTGATTAGTTCTAAATCAATATGTTTATTAGAAATAAATTTAGAAATAATATACAAAATGTAAAATAATAAAGTTCTAATTCTTAGTTTAGTATTTTTAGAAAGTAATTTATTTAATATCATTAATTAGTTTATAAGTTCTTTATACTTATCTGCAAAGTAAGAACTTATGTTTGCTTTTGGTATTATGCCATTAATTAAATAATCCGAGGTATTCATAGAAATAATGTTTTTAAACTTAGTTTGAAGTTTAGTTTCTTCAAACTTTTTATTATCCAAAGATTCATTTATTTCTTTAACTGAATGAAGTATTTCATCTTCTGTATTTTCAATAACAGAAATATTAGATTTTCCAAAATGATCTTTAGAAGTTCTAATAGAATTATACTTATTTGAAAATTCTTTAAAATTTATAATTTTATTTTCATGATTATTTTTAATCATTCTAGGTATATAAAAATCATTTTCTCTTAAGCCATAATATTCAATAAAAAGTGGACTATTGGTAAATAAAACTGGATTACCAAAAAACATTGGAATATGATAATAACCAGATGAAGAAGCAATACAAAATTTATTTCTAGAGCCTAAATAAACATCCATTTCTTCAGATTTTAATTCAGAATGAGCATAATCTACTAATCCTTCAATAGAGGGTAGAGGCGTTGAATTCTTGTCTCCCATTCGAAAAACATAACCTCCCTTAGAAATTATATATTGTATTGCTTTTAAGTAAGTATTTATATTTGTATTTCTCCAATCTTCTGTTGTATTGAATGCATTTTCACCTCTATAATAAGGTTCTCTCATATGTAGAGTTACAAACCATGAATTTTTGTCTATAGCAAATTTTTTGAAATTATCTGCCGCGCTATTTAATAAAAGATCATTCTTTTCAAAAATATTTCTATTTTTATTTTGCTTAACTAATTCATTCTGGGTGACATTAGAAGCTAAATCTAAATACGGACACTCTTTTTCAAGAGGTACACAAAACCCAAGTGGCAAAGTCAATATTTTTTCTAGGCCAGATATCGAACTACTAATATGATTATCTTCTATAAAATTAATATATTTTTTAAACATTTGATAAAGTTTATAATTTCTAGGTTTATTTTTTTTTCCAATTACTGAAAAGAAATTTTTATTTTTAATCAATTTAGTTCTTCTTGCATTAATCAGGCTTTCTACTGGAAAATGATTACCTAAACTTCCAGTAAACATTCCATTCCAAATAAAATCTAAATTTAATTGTTCTAAATTATTTTCTTTGAGCCATATTTGTCTTATTTCACCATATTTATTAAAATATTCAAATTTTTCTGGGTCACATTGCCAGTGTAGACTCTCAGCAGCAATAAGATAAAAGAATGGAATATTGGGATATTTTTTAATTAATTTTTTTGAAATTTTTAATCTATCTAATGCACTTAACTTATTAGTTTCGTTTATGATTTTTTCAATTTCATCAATTTTAATTATATTGTAACCCAAAATATTAATCAAATTTTGAGATAATTTTTTAATCATAATGAATAAAATTTAATTATTTTATTTGTTACGTATTTAATTTGTGAAAAATTTAACTTCTCATGACATGGAATAATTAATATTTTTTTAATTAATTTTTCAGCATTAGGCAATTTTTCTTTTTTAAATTTTTTATAAAACGGAGTGTTATATACTAAAGGCAAATTAAAAATTTTTGTCTCTATTCCATTATTACTTAAATATTTAGCTAATTTATCGCGTTGATTTACAATAATAGGAAAAACATATCTACCATGAACTTCATTTTTTGAAATAGTTTGAAATTTAACATTATTAGGTAAATTTAGTTCATAAAAACTTGCATATTTATTAATTATTTTCATTTTATTTTTAAAAGATTTTAAAGAAACTAAAAGTAATGAAGCGCTAACACTGTCTAATTTATGATTAAGGGAAGGTTCAATACAATGATTGGTTACTATTTTTTTATAATCTGAAAGGGTTCCTGCATGTCTTAATATTTTTGCCCTATCATATATTTTTTTTGAATTTGTTATCAAAAAACCTGATTCAGTATATCCATTAAATGGTTTCATTGGATTTGAACTAAAACCAGCAGCATCTGAAAAAGTACCTGAAGACTTATTTGATAATTTGGCACCAAATGATTGTGCTGAATCTTCAAAAATTTTTAATTTATTTTTTTTTGCTATTTTTTTTATCTCAAGCATATTACATAATTTACCTGCATAATGCATACATAGAATTGCTTTTGTTTTTTTTGTAATTTTTTTATTTACTGAAATTGGATCAATATTTAAATTATCATCAATATCAGCAAAAACTGGTATTGCACCACACATTAAAATAGCATTAACAGGAATAATCCAAGTTAATGTTGATACAATTACTTCATCTCCTTTTTTAATACCCGCAGACTTCATTGCTAAAAAAATAGCACTGCTACCTGAAGACACAGCTAGGGTATATTTTATATTTAAAAATTTTGATAATTTTTTTTCAAGTTTATCAACTTCTGGACCCAAAAATAATTTTCCATGGTTTAAAACATTAGAAACAGAATTGATTAAATTTTTTTTTAAATTTTTATCGTATACTTTTAGGTCAAAAATAGGGATTTTAAATTTCATAATTATCTTTAAAACAAAAGATTTGAATTGTCTCTTAAAAAACTTATTCCAATATCATAAATTTTATCTTTAATTGAATTAGAAATATATTTTATTTTCTTATTTCTAAAATTGGTTTGTCGCCAAGACATATTAAAATCATTTATCATTAATTATTTTTAATTGAGGAAGGGGTATAACAAATTCAATATTTTTTTTTAATAGAGATTTATGTTTATTTATTATAACATTACTATGTTGCCAAGCTAAAATTAAAATAATTTCTTTGCTATTTCTTTTTTGGTATAGTTTTTTTGAACTGAAAACAGGAATTTTGTAACCTGGAGAATAAGTATCATATTTAATTTTATTATCATCAACAATATATTTAAGATATTTTGAGAGATTAAAGTTATAAATCAAAGTTGTAACACTATGTGAAGCTCCAAAGCCTATTATATTCAATTTTTTTTTACTAATCGTCTTTAAGTAATTTAAAAGCTCTATTTTTTTTAAATTAATTTGATAAAAGAATTGATTATAATATTTTTTAGTATGAATTTTATTAATTTTTTCAATATTGATTAATTTTAAAACTTTTGATGGGAATCTTATATTTTTATTAATTTTCTTAATATATATTTTTATTGATCCACCTTTAGGTTTTGTAATAAGAAAATCATTAATGTATAATCCATTTTTTCTGAGAAATTTATCTAAAAAAGTAACTGTAAAATATGAATAATGCTCATGATAAATATAATCAAACATATATGATTTGAATTGATCAGGGTGATAACCAGTTTCTATAACTAAGTTACCCTGATTAGATAGTAAAATTTTTGTTGATATTATAAAATCATTAATATCAGCTATATTTGCAAAAACATAATTTGCAGTTATATGATATGCTTTTCCATATTTCTTTATTATTTTTTTAACGGTATTTTGATTAAAATAACTATTAATAGTAGGAATTCCTTTCTTATTAGCTAATGAAGAAATATTTTTTGCTGGCTCAATACCTAATACTTTCATACCTTTAGATTTGAATGATGATAAAAAAGAACCGTCATTGCTTCCAATATCAACAATTAATTTACTATTATTGAGGTTAAATTTATTTATTTCTTTTTCCGCAATTAAATCATAATGTTTTTTAAGGCCAGATGTAGTTGATGTTTCATAAATATAGTTTTTATAAGATAAATCTGGATCAATAGTATGTTTCAAATGAACGTATTTACAACTATTACAAATAATTAATACCATAGGATATAATTTATCTTTTTTAGATAAATTCTTTTTCTTTAAATATAAATCTTCAAGTGGAGAATTTTGAAACTTATAAAGTATATTAATTTCATTAGAATGGCATGCCCTACATTTATTATATGACCTAACTTCTTTCATTTTTATTTCTTTCTTTTATAAATTTTTAAATTTAGCTTTCATAGTATTATTAGATTTAAAAGGACCAGAAGATACTTCTTTAAATATTGAATCTTCTAAAAAAAATTGTGAATGAATGACATGTTTTTCAAACTTATATAAAAATATCTTATTTAATTTACTTTTATTATACTGAGACAGTATAATACTATCAATTACTTCTCCTGTAGAATTATATATTTTAACTTCCATTTTACCACTGATGATTAATAATGATTCTGATTTATTATGAAAATGTGGTTCAACATAAGTTCCTTTTTCATGAAATATTATCATTTCATGTATCTTTGAATTAATATTTTCATGAAGACAAATTCTTGATTTTGGATATTTTTTTATAAAAGATAAATCTAAATTATTTAAAAATTTATTAGATAAATTTTTTTTAAAATAAAAAGTATTTTTATGATTATTTTTTTCTTTTATAAACTTATTTTTTTTCATTACTATTTTCTAAGAACATATCTTTTAGAGCTTTCTCGAGAGATGTAAAATTAAAATGATATTTTTGTATATTAAAATTATTAAAAAAATGATTAACTTTTAATTTTGATCTTTTTTTATTTATTATTTTAATTTCAGTTTTTAATATTTTTTTTAAAATTTTAATTATATTCATGTATGAATAACTTTTACCAAAAACGATATTTAAAATTATATTTTCTTTAAAATTTCTTAATTTATATACTATTTTACCTACATCTTTTACATATATAAATTCTCTTTTTTCGCTTCCATCACCCCAGATATAAATATCTTTTTTATTAATTGAAGAGTTATAAAATAATGATGGACCGTAACCTAAAGAATTATCTCCATGACCAAAAACTAAAGGTAATCTCAAAATCATATATTTAAAACTATATTGCATTGAAAAGTTTTCTAGAATTTTTTCATTTGCGTATTTTGAACATCCATAAAAAGTTCGGATATTGATTTTTGAATTTTCAGTTATCTTTTTTTGTGCAACATCTTCTCCATATACAGCTGTAGAACTTATAAAAATAATTTTTAATTTTTTTTTATTTTTTATAGCCATTAATAAGTTAGTAAACATATGAGTATTTTTAGAATAATTTTCTATATTATCTCCCAATTGCTTTTTAATAGCAGAGCAAAAGATTATTAAAGAGTTATTTTTAATTAATTTATCAATTTTTTTTTGAACATTTTTGGATAGTAAGTCGCAATCATTTTTATTAACAAGTATAATATCATTTTTACTTTTTTGATTTTTATAGATAAAATAATTTGCAATTTCTGAACCTATAAAACCAGAAGAGCCAAAAATATAAGTTTTATTCATACAATTTATTTATGTTTTTATAATGTTTAATTTGATGTGATTTTTGTTTGAATATTGTAAAAAAATTGCAATATTTTGTGAATTTTTTATTTTTTTGAATGACTTTTTTTTGATTATTTGGAATAATTCCTAATAAACATATTGAAATTTTATTTTTTGATAAAGCTGATGAAGAAACAATTTTTATTTTTCCTGTTGGAAAATAATATTTTATCTTGTTCTTATTATCATCTATTACATAATCAATAAATTTATGCAATTTGTAAACATACACAAATGTAGAAGTAAAATGCCCAGCACCATAAATTGATATTTTATTTTTTGGAAATTTTTTTTTGTAATTAAAAAAAATTTTATGAGTTTCATTAATATCTTTTTTTAAAAATAATTTATAATTTTTAAAAATATTTAAAAATGTTTTTCTGTCTTCAGTAAATCTTTTCTTTGTATTTATTTTTTTGTTTTTTTTCTTAACTAAAAAAACTATTGAATCTTCAAGTGGATACTTATATTTTTTTTTAAAAACAATATCAAAATGATTATCAAATAATAGATTTTCAAATGTTTTAATTGTAAAATAATATGTATGTTCTTCCCATAGCATTGTATAATCAAAGTTTTTAAAATACCTACTACAATCAGGAAACTCAAATAACACATATTTATTTTTGTTCACAATTTTTTTTGTCTGATGAATAAATTTTTTTAAATTGTAGCAATGCTCAAAAGTATGTCTAACAATAAATAAATCTGCTCTAATGTTTTTAAATTTATTATTTAAATCCATTTTATTAAAATGTGACTCGATAGTTTCGACTCCATAATTTGATGTATTAATATTTAAATGATTTTTTGGATGAAGGGTTTTGCAGTTTTTAAATCCTCTGTTTTTAAATTTATCAACTGTAGAAATGTCTTTAAATGAATATCCTAGAATTGAAGATTCTTTATTTAAAATTTTCATATCAATTATTTTCTTTATTAAATTATTTAAATGATCTTCGGGTTCATAATACTTTATCCAATTATATTTTGGTTTGATTAAATCAATTGAGGCTTTCTTAGTTAGTTTAATTATAAAATTTTCAATGTCATATGTTAATGTTAAATTAAATTTTTGAGGCTTAGAATTAAATGTTTTTAAAAAATTATTAGATGCTACACATCCATTAAAATTTATATGTATATTTTTCAGTTTATTTTGAAGAGGCATTAAAATAATTTAAAGATATGGTTTTTTTTATTCAAAAAAAATAAACTCATAATCTCCTTTATATTTAAAGTTATCAAATAACCACACCCATTCTGATTCGTCTAAAAAAGTTTGACAAGTTAATGCCCAACATTGAAGATTAAATAATTCTTGTCTATTTCTATAACTTTCAACCATAATATAAGAATTTTTACTTACTCTTGATATTTCTTTTAACGCATTTGATACTCCTTGTAACTTTAGATTATGTAAACATCCAGTTGATATAACTAAGTCAAATTTCTTATCAGTAAAAGGGAGCTCGTCTTCTGCATTATGTTTAAATAAAAATTCTTTTATTTCGGATTTTGCATTTTCAATTGCATATTTGGAACAATCAAAGCCATAAATTTCTAATTCTGGTAAAATTTTTTTCAGCTCATATAATAAAAATGCTTTTCCACAACCAACATCTAAAACTGATGATCCATTTTTTAAATTATATTCATTAATCAAGTTTTCAGCCATTGGTTTAAAATAATCCTTAATATATTTATAACCTCCATAACCATACTTTCTTTCTCCATCCCAATAATCAAAATCATAAATTTCGGCTACTTCCATAGCTTCAACTTTATTATTCATCATTCTTTCAATATAATTTCTTTTAGTTTTATTATGTAATGGAGTAAAAAAAAACTTTTTTGAATTTTTTCTCATTCAGATATCTATACTGTTTATGCAATTAGGCAAAGTTTGTTTAACGGCCCACATATTTTCAATTATTTCTTTGTCTTCCTCATTAATTATTGCAAGATTTTCACAAGCAAAATGAATACTTTTTTTATTTTTAATAATTTTATTTATAATTTCTTTTCTAAGTATTTTATCTTCAGGCAATTGAAATAAACTATAGCAAACTACACCATCAATATCTTGTAAATTATTAATTACATTTTTAAAAATTATAAATGAATCTTCAAAAGCGTATTCTGTTGCACTTAATAAATAATGTAAAGATTTTATTTGGCAATAATTTCTTATTACTAAGTTTTGTACATGTTGCGGAACTCTTTCTCCTAGAAAAGGTCGACTAAAAATATAACCCCTGTACATATTTTATTTATTTTTATTATATTGCATGCCAATAATAGAAGCTGCTTTCAAATTAATAGGTTCAAAAAATTCTCCTATTTTTTTATCACCATATGGAGTAAAAATTCCTTTAAATCTTACATTCATTGACCATCGTGTTTCACTTTCATTGTTTACCACATTTCCATGAGGCAATGATTGATTAAATATAAGCACTTCACCAAATTTGATATCTATCCATTTGAGCTTATGCTTAATTGAGTTATATATTTCATCACTAGATTTATTAAAATTGTCATTAAAATTTTTCATTAATTTTTCAGTTTCTAAAGGATTTAATATAAACATGCTTTTAGTATTATAACAATTAACAAAAGGTATCCAAACTACTGTTTCGAAAGGAGAATCTCCAGACCAAGTGTCTGCATGAATAGGTAATAATGAACTATTATCATTAGGTATTTGTATACTTAAATTGGTTCTTAATTGCATAGATACTTCATTACCAACAATTAAATCGAGTAATGGTTTAGCTATTCTATAGTATTCATATCTAAAATCTTTTATTTGATTTATTTTTTGAATAATTTTAACTCTAATATTATTTAAATCTTCTAAACTAATTTTTTTATGAAAATTATCTAAAATTTCATCATCATCTAATTCAATTTCTGCAACTTCCCTAATTATTTTAATTAATTCATTCTTCATCCAATAAAGAGAATCTAAATTTGAAATTTTTTCGATAATATAACCATTTTTGATATAGTTATCAGCAATACTTTTTTCCTTACTGTCAATAAACATTATTCATTTCCTATTTTTTGCTTAATATCATTTTTAATTTTTTCATTATCCAAACCCATATGATTAATAAGAGTTTCTTGATTCCCATATTGATCGGGAAAATGAAAAGGTAAAGCAAATCTATAAATTTTATTACTATATTCTTGAAAATTATTATTACAATATTCTAATATTGAAGTTCCAAAACCATTTACAATAAAGTGCTCTTCTAATGTAAAAATATTTTCAACATTTTTAATAACTTCATCAATCTTTTTATGATCAAGTGGTTTAACAGTATGTAAATGTATTAAACCTATATCTATGCCTTCATTTGATAATTCATTAATAATTTCTAAAGCCTTTTGAGTCATTATACCTGTTGATAGAATTACTGCATTACTTGATTCTTTATATGTAATTGATTTACCAATATCAAAAGTTTGAAATTTATCACTAATAATCTTATCGCCTCCCTTTGCAATTCTTACATAAAGAGGATGTGGCCAATTGACACTTTTTTCAATTAAAGCTTCCATTTCATGAGCATCACAAGGGGCCACTATAGACATATTTGGAATTGATCTCATAAGAGCGATGTCATCAACAGCTTGATGTGTAGGTCCTAATGGAGCATAAACAAGGCCGCCCCCATTTCCAATTAATTTAACGGGAAGATTATGCATACAAAGATCTACTATAATTTGTTCCAAACATCTTCTTGTTAAAAAAGTAGAAATTGTATTTACATATGGTAAAAATCCATCAAAAGCTAAACCTGCTGACATACCTATAATAAACTGCTCTGAAACACCCTCCATAAAAAAGCGATTTGGAAACTCATTCTTAAAATCATCCAGTACTCCAGGTCCTAAATCTGATCCAATAAAAATGATTTTATTATTTTTTTTTGCTTGTTTATAAATTGAGCTTAAACATGCTTTTCTCATTATCTAATTGCCTCATATAAAAGATTAATTTCTTCTTCACTTAAGTTAGATTTATGATGCCAGTTAGGATTATTTTCAGCAAATTTAAAACCTTTTCCTTTAATTGTATGGCAAATAATTGCATTTGGTTTTTGATTTAAGTTTTTTGTTGAATTTAAAGCATCTTTAATTTGTTTTTTATCATGACCATTTACTTCATGAACATTAAAACCAAAACTTTCCCATTTACTAGAAAGAGGTTCTAAATTTAGTACATCTTTAACGAAACCATAAGATTGAATTTTGTTATAATCAATTAATACAATTAAATTATCAAGTTGATGTTTACTTGCAGATAATGCTGACTCCCAAATTGAACCCTCATTTTGCTCACCATCTCCCAGGAGAACTAAAATATTATTATCAATTTTATTAATCTTAGAGGATATTGCCATTCCAATGCCTATAGGAAGGCCATGACCTAAAGCTCCTGTTGAAGCTTCAACCCCATTAATTTTTTTATACTCAGGATGTCCACCTAAAATAGAATCTGGGTGACAAAATTTCTTTAAATAACTTTTATTGAAAAATCCTAAATCTGCTAAAATAACATACAATGCTAAACATCCATGTCCTTTACTTAGAATAAATCTATCTCTATTTATATCATTAAAATTATTTGGAGAAATATTAAGAAAATCATAATAAGCAACTGACAAAATTTCCAATATAGACATTGCTGATCCAAGATGTGCTCTTTTTCCACTTTCTAAAGTTTCAACACATAATTTTCTCAAACTTTTAGATTTATCATCAAGTTTAATTTTAACTGCCTCTTTCGGATAATTATTCTTCATAAGGAAATACTTTTTTATAGTTTTTAGATATATATTTCAATAATGTTATTGATTTATTAAGTTGTGAATTTTGTATAGTATTAAGTTTGACAGGATTAAGAGTATAAATATTTCTATTTTCTAATTTATTAGGAAGAAATTCATTTAATAAAATCAAACACCAAATAATTCCATATAAATAAAATGAATTACGTAGCCTAAATAAAAAATTTGTATCATCAGTAAATAGTTTGACTAAAGACTGAACCCAATATTTTTTTTGTCCAGTTGTTAAAGTCATTGCTGGATGCAAAATAAAATCAGAAGTAAGTTTCACTGGATCATCCCATCCAAAATATTCAAAATCAATAAAGTAAACATTATTTTTGTTCAAAATTATATTATGCAAACCAAAGTCTGAAGGGCTTAGAATTTGATTTGATTTTTTTAACTTTTTTTCAATATTTGTAGGCCATTTCTTTTCAAAGTAATTAATAATTTTTGGTATTTCTATTTCTAATTTATTTTTTATAAAATAATTTAATTTTTTATTATTTTTTTTATGAAATTTTAATAAATCAAGTCTACTAAATATTTGATTTTTAATATCAACAAATGAAAAACAAGAAGCAGAAGCATTAAATTCAAATTTATTATTAGATTTATTTTTAATATCTTTAATAAAATTTATACTTTTATTTAAAATTTTTTTATTCATTTTTTTTTGCTTGTAACCATCTATAAATGGATAAAGAGCAAAATTTTTATTTTTATCTATAAAAATATTTCCTGATTTTTTTTGTATATTATATTTGTCAAATAAATTTATTGCTGAACTCTCAATAATTATATTTGAAGTACTAGAATAAGGGTATAGTTTTCCAATATACTTATTTTTATTATTTATATTAATTTTAAAAAGGTTGCTATTACCACCTCCATTAATTTTATTTACTTTAATTTTTTTATTTTTTAATAAATTAGATGCATAATTATGGATTAGTTTATTTTCATATTTTTTTTCAAAAAAATATTTGTTAATTAAATTCCAATTTAGAGTCTTTTTTTGTAAATTGACTGAAAAATGAATTTTTTTAGTATATTCAGGAAAATTTTTATGATCAAATACTTTTTTTAAATCGTCAATAAAATAATTTAATTTTAATTCTGAAATTTTTTTTATTTTATCATTTAAAGTATCAGTGAAGAATACATGTTTAGAATCAATACAATTATTAATTATTTTTTTATTTTTTAAAAACTTTAAAGCTGATAATCTGAGTAAATTTTCTTTTTTTGAATAATGACCATATTTTGTTTTATGACTCACAATATAAACTGTAAAATTTTTATGATTACATAAAGTAAAAAATTTATAAATTGCAGGGTTAATTAAAGCATGTTTGATTAACTTGCCATATACTTCACTTTGAAGTTTACGCCATTTTTTCTCTCCATTGACAGATTTTTTAATTTCTGTTTTAATTAATTCTTTTATTGAAATTTTATTTAAATTATTTTTTTTAATAATTTTATCAATTATATTTTTTGTTAAAAATTTTTTATTAATGGCGCCAAATAGGAATGAATTTGAATAATCAATAATTGTATTGTCTAAATCTATCCCTATTCTCAATTTCAAAAACGATTTATAAGTTTAGATATTTGAATAATTTCATATTTTTTAAGAAATTGGTTTATTGGTAATGACAGAATTTTTTTAGATTGAGCTTCAGTAATCTTAAAGTCATTTTTTTTATATCCTAATTTTTTAGCTGCAGGTTGAAGATGAATAGGTTTTGGATAATGAATCGCTGTTTCAACACCATTTTTAGAAAGATAATTTTTTAGTTTATCTCTTTCTTCTGATTGAATCACAAATGTATGATAGGTGTTAAATTCATTTATATTTTCATAGGGTAATTTAATTTTATGATTATTAATATTATTAAAATATAAATCAGCATTTTTTCTTCTTTTTTTTATGATTTCTTTAAGATTATTTAATCTAAAATTTAGAATTGCAGCTTGCAAATTATCCATCCTTGAAACATAACCAAATTTTTTTACTGTATCTCTGTTTTCTAAACCATGATTACTTAACATTTTTGCATTTTTATAGATTCTTTTATCATTTGTTAATAAAATACCCCCGTCACCACTAGCGTTTAAATTTTTTAATGGATGTGTTGAAAAACAACCAATTTTACCAAATGATCCAGCAAATTTTTTATTAAATTTAGATCCAATAGCCTGAGCCGCATCTTCAATTACTTTAATTTTATATTTATTAGCTATATTTAATATTTTATCCATTCTACAAACTCTACCGGTCAAATGTACAGGCATTATAGCTTTTGTTTTTTTGGTAATTTTTTCTTCAATCATTTTATAATTGATATTTTGGTCATCTAGAACATCAACAAAAATAGGTTTGGCACCTAAGTGAACAATCACTGCTGTAGAAGCTATAAAAGAATTGGGTACCGTTATTACTTCATCCCCCGGACGTATACCTAATAAATGTAAGCCAATAGTAAGGGCATCAGTTCCGCTATTTAATGCTACAGAATAATTTGAATTTGTAAATTTTAATATTTTTTTTTCTAAAATATCTATTTCTGCTCCGCCAACAAATTGTCCCTTTCTAAAAACTTTTTCAAATATAGGTAGCAGATTTTTTTTTTCGAATTTCCATTGTAGTCCAAAATTTACATAGGGAATACTATATTTCTGATTCATAGAAATTTTTTACTGTTTTACATATATATTCTAATTGTTCTTTATCCAGATGTTGATCACATGGGAAAGTTATAATTTCATTACAATGTTTATCAGTGACTGGATAGTCACCTTTTTTATGATTTAAAAAAGATACTCCTTTTTGTAAATACATTGGAATTGGATAATGAATTTTAGCTTCAATTCCTTGATCAATACAATAATTTAATAATTCATCTCTTTGCTCAGCAAAAACAATATATAGATGATAGACTAATCTATAATTTTTTGGCCTTGGTGGTATTTTAATACCTTTGATCTTTGATAATTTTGAGTCTAAAAAATTAGCATTCAAAATTCTCTCTTCTGAAATAGATTTTGCTTTTGGTAATATCCAATTTCCAACAATTGCTTGAATAGTGTCTAGTCTAGAGTTATAGCCAAGTATTTCAACTGAGTCACGATCTATTAATCCATGATTTCTCAAAAGTCTCAATTCCGTATCGATTTTTTTATCATTGGTAACAATTATTCCACCATCAGACCACACATTGATATTTTTTAATGGATGTAAAGAAAATGCACCTGTAATCCCCCATTTACCAGCATTTATATTATTTATTGATCCTAAGATTGATTGGCAGGCATCTTCAATAATTGGCAAATTATTTTTTTCAGCAATTTTAATTAACTCAGGCATGTTAGTCATATAACCAGTAAAGTGAACAGGGACAATTGCTTTAGTTTTTTTTGAAATTTTTTCCTCAACAAGAGATACATTCATACAAAAGGTATCATCACAATCAACAAAAATTGGTATTGCTCCTAATTCACAAATTGCGCCAACAGTAGCTACAAATGTATTAGCAGCTGTAATAATTTCATCACCTTTTTCTACTCCTAAAACTTTGAGAGATAATTTAATTGCATCTGTACCAGAGTTAACACCTATAGCATATTTTGTTCCAATAAGTTTTGCAAAATTTTTTTCAAATTCATCTAAAGGTTTACCTAAAGTAAAATCACCTGTTGATACAAAAGATTTTAAATCTTTCCAGAGATCATCACAATCTTGAAATTGCTGAGGTAAATAAGAATATCTAACTTTCATTAAGCTAAATTAATTTTATTCATTTTTTTGATATTGAAATAATTTTCGTTCTCAAGAGTATTAATTAATAGTTTATTTTCAAAAGCAAATCTCAAATCGGAAACTGCATCTTTGATAGTTTTTTTCGGCACAAATCCCAATTCGTTTTTAATTTTATCAGAAGAGATATGGTATGATCTTAAATCATTAGTACTCATTTTTTTTAATAAAACATCACTACCAATAACCTCAACTACAGTTTTTGCTAAATCTAATACACTATGATTTTCATAACCAGCATTATATATTTTTCCATTAATTAAATAATCATCAGCCTCTATTAAATAAACATAAACTTCAGCCATATCTTCAATATGAATATTTGGTCTTAACTGACTTCCACCAAAAATAGTGATTTCTCTTTTATGAAAAGCTAAATTTGTCAAAATATTTACAACTACATCAAGTCTTTGTCTTTTGGCATAGCCACATACAGTTGCTGGTCTTATAGTAACAGTAGTAAAATTATTAGAAGAATTATTGTTTAAAATTGTCTCACACTCAGCTTTGAATTTAGAATAATCTGTTAAGGGTTCTAATGACATTTCTTCATGGACATTATTTTCACTTTTAACCCCATAAACGCTAGATGAAGAAGCATAAATAAATTTTTTTAAATTATTTTTTTTTGCAATTTTAACTAATGGTTCAAATGAATCCAAATTTATTGATTTACCTAATTTTGGGTTTAGTTCAAAACTTGGATCATTAGATATACAAGCTAAATGAATAAAAATTTCAGATCCTTTAACAGATTTATCAACAAGATTTTGATCTCTTATATCGCCTTTTATTACTTTAAGATTTTTATGATGGTCTAAAACTTCTTCACCATAAATCATTAAATCTAAAACGGTAACGTAATAACCTAATTGCAGAAGTTTAGGAACTAAAAAGGAGCCTACATATCCTGCACCGCCGGTAATAAAAATTTTTTTCAAAAAGAACCTTATTAAAAATTAAATTTAATTAAAAAATATACTATTGATATAAAAGTAATTCTAAATTTATCAACACAAATAAGATAAATATATTTATTTTTTCAAAATACCTGAAAAATCAGTTTTAATATCTAATATTCTAAAAGGGCTTAAATAATGATTTCCTAAAAATCTTTCAATTTTTGTAATTTCTGAATAAGAGAAAATTTTCCAATTTTTATTGTTTTCGTAAGTATCATTTTTCCATTTAAAGTTTTTTACAATTTCAGTTAATGCTAATCTAGGATTATCAGTTTCAACTGATCTATGCATTAACAAAGTGCTAAAGATTATTACATCTCCATAATTTAAATGTAATTTTTTACTTTTATATTTTGAAGGTAAGGTTATCGGCTTTCTATTTGAATGAGGAACATGTCCCCATTTATGAGATTCTTCTATTAATTCTATTTGTCCTTTAATATTATTTTTTTGAAAAATAGGAGTCCAAAGCTGAACACTCGAAGGACTTGAACCGGACCAAATTTCTTGATGCCAGTTTTTAAAAAAATAATTTTTTTTTGTTTTTTTTAATGGAACATTTAGGGCTAAATTAGAATTTTCACAATCGAAACTTAGATCATTTCCTAAAATATTAGTTAAAACATTAAAAATTTTTTTTTCTAACAATATTTCGTCAATTAAATTTTTATACAAAAATGATTCGTAGATACTTTTACAAAAATCAAATTCTGATTTTCTATTATTTAAAGTGTAATTGCTAAAAAATTCATATTTTTTTTTAGCGTTATTTATTTTAAGACTATTGCCGCAATTTTCTATGATAGTAGATTGTAAATTATTAATTATGCTTTTTCTAATTGCGTTTTTAACTATTACATATCCTTTTTCTGCAAAACTATTCATAAATAATCAATATTTTTTTTATTATAAATTATTTCATCATATGGTCTATTCTTTTTAATGTATAAATTGGGTCAATAATGTTACTATTACCAATACTTTCAACACTTTCAGCAGCACAAATAGATGCTATGAACAATGATAAATCAATATCGCAGTTATTATAGAGCAACAGAGAAACTATAGCTAATAAAGTGTCTCCAGCGCCTACTTTGTCGACTATTTTGTTTGCAAATGCAGGGCAATTATGCATTTTTTTTGTTCTAGAATTATATAATTTAACGCCTGATCGTCCACTTGTTACAATTACATATTTTGCTTTTATTTGATTTGATAGTTTTTGGATTAATGAATCTATATTACCATCTCTATTTTTCATTTCATGTCGAAGTTCAGTTTCATTAATTACTACTATATTCGAATTTTTATATTTATCTAAGGAATGAAAACCAATATTTGATGAATTAATCTGAGCATTAATAGATTTGTATATTTTTTCTTTAAATATTTTTTTTACTATTTTATCAGTTAAAAAACCATGTCCAAAATCAGATATAATAAGTAATTCAGTTTTTTTAATTAGCTTAATTAATTCATTTAATAACTTTATTTGATCTTGATTAGAAAGATCAAGATCATTAAACTTGTAAATACCTAAAAGTTTTTTATTGTTATTACTATCAACATATCTTTTTTTAACAATTGTTGTAGAATTATTTTTTTTTAAAAAAAAAGATTCTATTTTATTTTGTAAATTTTTTTTTATAAAATTATAATGCTCTTTTTTTTCACCAATCATTGAAACGAGATTTACTTTAGCAAATTTTGATAGATTATTTGCAATTGCCAATGCACCACCTGCATATCTTTCTGTTTTAATATCTCTAAAAGCTAATATAGGCTCCTTACCTGATTTTCCGATAACTTCACAAAAAGTATACTCATCTATTATAGCTTCACCCAAAACTAATGTTTTAGTATTTTTTAAATTATTTACAATTTTTTGGATTTCTTCATAATTAAATTTTAATTTAATTTTTTTTATAAAATTTTTTTGATCATTATCAAAAATTTCAAAACTGTCATTAATTAAAGTGCTAGAACTGAAAGTTAGATCATTAGTAAAAACAATTTTTCCACCTATTTTTTCAATAGCTTTCTTTTCCTGATAAATTTTCCCCGTAATATCTTTATTTAATTTTTTATAATCTTGCCCCTTACAATATATTTTAGGTTTAATTTTATTTATTGCTTTAACAGCTGATGCTGAATTAGAAATTACTACAAAATCAACGCAATCTAATGCAGCTAAAGCTTCAGATCTTAATTTTTCATTAAAATAAGGCCTATTGTATCCTTTTTTTACAAATTTATCTGAAGTAATTGATACAACTAAAATATCTCCGTAAGATTTAGCTTTGTTAAAATGTCTAATATGTCCAATATGTAGTAAATCAAAAACACCATGACATTGTACAACTTTCAAATTCTTTTTTTTAATATTAAGATTAAAATTATTTAATGAAAAAATTTTTTGTTTTGATTTCATGATAGATATTTGAACCAATCTTTTGTTGCTAATTTTATAGTTTTAGGACTCCACAATGGGGCATCTTTCCAATATGATATATTATTTATTACTTCTGAAATACCTTTTTCTAAACTAAATTTAGGCTTCCATTTTAAAACTTTTTTTATTTTTGATATATCTGCATAGGTGCAATCAGGTTCACCGGGACGTTTTGGAATATATATTTTTTTTCCTCCAATTAGCTTGGTTAAATAATTAATAGAATATGTATTTCCACTTCCAACATTAAAAATTTGATTTTCGACGTTTGAATTAAGAGCAGAACAAATTGCCTCAACTATATCATCAACGTATGTAAAATCCCTTGTTTGTTTTCCATTACCAACAACTGTAAATGGTTTTTTAGCAAGTTTTTGAGCTAAAAAAACACCTAAAACTGCACCATATGTTCCACTAGTTCTAGACCTTGGACCATATATATTAAAAAATCTAAGAGATATAAAAGGAATTTTATAAATATGCCCCCAATGTTCAACTAATTCTTCACCAAGTCTTTTTGTAAGTGCATATGGATATTGAGGATTTAGTATACAATTTTCATCTGTTGGAAATTTATTAGGAAAACCATAACAAGAAGATGAAGCGGCATAAACAATTTTAGAAATTTTTTGCTTTTTTAAAATGTTGAGGATATTAAAAGTTCCTTCTACATTTGCTTTAAAATAATCTTCAGGATAATTTATACTGGGGACTATATCTGCTAATGCAGCTAAATGAACACAATAGTCAAATTTTTTATTTTTTAAACTTTTCTCCAATTTTTTATAATTAGAAATATCTATTTTAATAAAATCAATTTTTTTAAATGATTTTGATAAGTTATTAATATTTCCTGAAGATAAATTATCAATTACAGTAACTTTGAATTTATCTTTAACAAGTCTATCAACTAAATGACTCCCTACAAAACCAGCACCACCTGTAATTAATATTTTTTTCATTTATTTCCTAATTCTAATTTTTTATTACAAATTTCTTTTATTTTATTGTTATGAGCAATTATAACAAAAGTCATATAGTTTTTTAATTTTAAAATAGACTGAATTAACTCATCTTCAGTTTTGCTATCTAATGAGTTAGTAGCTTCATCAAGAAAAATTAATTTAGGTTCTCTGTAAAGTGCTCTTGCAATAGCTATCCTTTGTCTCTCACCACCAGATACTTTAATACCTCTTTCACCAACTAAAGTATTTTCTTTTTTTGGCAATTTATCTATAAAATCTTTCAACATTGATTTTTGTATAACATCATCATATTTTTTTTTATTATATTCAATTCCTAAAATAATATTTTCTTTTATAGTTCCATCATATAAAACTATATTTTGAGGTACAAAAGATATCATATTTTGCCATTTTTTTATTGAATTTTGAATATTATTACCATCACAATTTATTTGACCATTTGATGGTTCAAGTAAGCCCATAAGAATATTTAAAAGAGTTGTTTTACCAACACCACTATTTCCAGTTATTGCAAAAAAATCATATTTTTTAATTTCAAAATTTAAATTATCTAGGGTTTTTATATTTTTATCTTTATAAGTATAATTTAAATTCTTTACTTTAATAACATTATTGAAAGTAATATCTTTTTCATCAAATATTTCTTTAACATTTAAATTATTCATTAAATTTAAATTCTCATAAACTGCATCAAGTGAAGGAAGAATAAATTTAATATGCCCTAATCTTGCTGTAATATTATTAATTGCTGGTAAAAGTTTAAATGTTGATGCTGATAAAAAAGCTATAAATGGTAAATAATCTTCAAATGAAAAGTTTCTGTCCATTAAAACAATTGAAACCAATAAACAAACAAATATAATAATTGACACTGTTTCAAGTAAAGGTCTTGTCATTGCTGCAAGGAAATTATGTTTAGCATCAGCAAAAGTTGAATTTGAATAGTGAAATTTATGTTTATCAACAAACATTTTTTGCAAATTATAAATAATTATTTCTTTAATTAGAGAAAAACTCTCATTTATAAATTTTATAATATAAAAATCATTTTGTTGTCTAATTTTTCCAAGATTGTAAATACGTTTTGTAATTAGATTATAATAAGATAAAGAAATTACAAAGAGAGTAGCTAAAACAACGGATATAATAACTGGTTCAACTAATAGAAGCATAAGAGTTATAAAGATAACTATTAAAATATCACTACACATTTGAATAATTAGATAAATCAAATTACAAAAATGGTGAACTTCTGTCAGTATGTTTCTAAGTAATTTTGATGTATTTTGGCTTAAATGAAATAAGTAATTTTCGTTAAGGTAACTATTATATAATTTATTTGTTAAATTAATATTTAATTGAGCAGTAATTTTAAGACTAAGTTTAGTAATAAATGCAAAAAATAAAGCTTTTACAATATATATAAAAACAACAATTATTAGAGAAATAATTAATAAATATTCATGCGTAATATCAAATATAAAAATGCTATAAAAATTTAGAATAAAATTATACATTTCACTTTTTTGATCTACTAATACATATATTAATGGCAATATAATACCTATGCTTAAGGCTTCGATAAAAGCTGATAGTACAAATAATATAAATAATAGAAAAAATAATTTTTTTTGATTTGAATCAAGAATTTTAATTATTTTTTTTAGATTTAAAAGTTTATTCATTATTTTGTTTTAAAAAAATTAAAAAACCAATAGGTAGAAAAAACATAATTGAGTTCCAATTATTAAAAAAACTACCGGATGGAGATAATGGAAATAAATTAATAAATATTGTAATCAAAATTATCATATAACTGTTATAGTTTTGTATTTGATTTTTACAACTTGATATGAATCTATAATAAAACTCTTTAACAATTAATATTGCATGATATATAAAAAAAGAAAAAATAAGTATAAAGCCAAGTAAACCTGTTTCTGCCAATAATTGCATATAAACACTATGAGGATGAGTTGAGCAGCCACTTTCAACAAAATAAATTTTATTGCTACATAATTTTCTAAAATTTTTAGGGCCTATACCAGTCATATAATTATTTCTAAACATTTTCCATGCAGATTTATAATGCGCTGTATGATGGCTAGTGAAAAGAACTTTTTCATTAGGTTTGACATTTCTATTATAATTTGTAGGGAACAAATCATTATCTATTGAATAAATTGTATCTAAAATGGTTGTGTATCTTTTTTGTAAATTTTTATCCTGATATAAAAATAAAGAAAAAATTGAAATAAATATAAAAAATATTAATAATTTTATTTTTTTATCAAAATTAAAAGTTATCAAACATAATGTTAAAAATATTAAAATATGCATTAATGCAGTTCTTTCACCAGTTATTAAAATAGTTGAAAAAACTAATATAAAAGTAATTAAATAAATAGTTAGATATTTTTTTATATATTTTTTAGTAAGAAAAAATAATGCAGTTAATAATGAAAATATTTTAAATAAGTACGAACCTAGTTTCAATTCTTCACCAAACATACCTGAAATACGGTGATATTCACCATCACCGTATTCAGCAGTCCATGGATATTGGTTTTTCATACCAATAAAATTATAACCAAAAATATATTGAAAGAATGCATCTAATGATAAAAAAATAAGCAATATACTTATACTTAATATTAATTTTTCATGAAGATTATTATAATAGTGCAAAAAAAAAGCTAAAGCATATGAAAAAAAAATAAACCTAAAGTAAAATAATGAGGAACTTAAGCTGTTTAATTTATATTCTGATGTAATCGAAATTGTAACAATAATTAGGTAAAAAAATAAAAAAAAAAATAGATAGTTATAATTTTTAAATTCAATATTTTTTGAAAAGAAATTATAAATAAACAAGAGTCCTAAAAGGATAATAAATAAATCACTAAAAAAAGGTCCTGTAACTAATGATATTGGAAGAAGTAAAACTAGAACTTGACCAGTAAAATTAAGATTTTCTTTTGGCAATATATTCATAAATAACAGTTAAAAAAAGTATCAAAATTACAAAAAAGACATAAATAAAATAGTGAATATAATGAAAAATATAATTAACGTCTTCAAACTGATTTATTCGTAAATTATTATTAGCATCTTTTGTATATCCTACCTTCGTATTATTAATTTTTAACAAATAATTTTTGATTTCTAATTCTGCTGTATTTAAAATATTGTTTAATAAAATAAGTTCTTCTTTTCTTTTTTTAATTGGTCCCTGCAAACTCATTAACTGTGAGACTTCTAAATTATTAAAATATAAATTTTCATCTTCTGCAGAAGCAGCTTTAATTTCAAGAATATCTTTATCAATGGTATCAATTTGAGATTGTAATGAGTCAAGATGACTATCAATAACATATTTTAGTTTTAACATGTTATCAAAAATGTTGTTTACAAGATAATTTAATTCAGCAACAATTGATTTTGAATATGCATCATTTGCATCTTTAAGAATATCTAAAAAAAATAATTTGTAATAATTTTCATCATTATATCCTGTTTTAAAAGATAAATGAAAAGTTTTATTTTCATTATGAAAATTATTAAAAAAATTAATTTTTATTATTTGATCATGTTCATAACCGTTTGTATGAACATTATAAATATGCGTTTCCTTTTTAACTTCTTTTAAACTTTCTTTTAATTTATCATAAAATTTTAAATAAAAGCTTTGCACATGATTGTCATAATCAATCTGATTGGAAAATTTAGCGCCAAAAGAAAAAGGAATATCTAAATAGTTAAATGTATTTGAAAGCATACTTAAATTTTGCTGAATGGTTGATAATTCAAATTCTTGAATATCGATAAGATAATCATAATTATAGATTGTATAGGAATTTTTTTCTATAACCCTAAAAAAATAATATGAAATTAAAGATAGACATATTGGTATTATAAAAATTAATATAAAATATTTTTTTATTATTTTTAGTAAAATTTTAGCCTCTTCAATCATATCAATTAATTTTTTTATATTTTTTATACCAATCTACAAATAATAATAATCCTTTTCTATAATCTATTTTTGGTGAGTATTCTATCAAAGATCTTAAATTAGACAAATCGGAGTGAGTTTTCTTTACATCTCCTTTTTGCATTTTAATAAATTTTACATTTGGTTTTTTGCCAGTTAATTCTTGAACATATTTTATGATTTTTTTCAAACCTATTGAACTACCTCTTCCAATATTAACAACTAAATTTTTATTAATTATTTTTTTACTTTTTGATAATAAAAAAATAGAATTTACAACATCATCAATATAGGTAAAATCTCTAAAATGATCTGCATTATTATAAACATATAATTTTTTCTTAAAATACATTGACTCTAAAAGTTTGAACATAAACATATCTGGCCTGCCATATGGACCATACACTGTAAAAAATCTCATTCCTACACTTTTAAATCCAAAAATATTAAAATATGATCTTGCTATAATTTCATTACTTTTTTTTGTTGCGGCATATAAAGACAATTGATCGTCAGTTCTATATTTTTCCGAAAGTGGAAAATTTTTATTATTTCCATATACAGAACTTGAAGATGCATAAAAAAAAAATTTTATTTTAGCAACTCTTGCGCAATCTAATATATTGAAAAAACCTAATATATTTGATTTAATATATTGATCAGGATTTTCAATTGAATATCTTACTCCAGCTTGTGCCGCAAGGTGAATAACAATCTTTGGTTTATATTTATTAAATATTTTTTTTATTTTTTCTTTATTAGTTAAATCTATTTTAAAAAATTTAAATTGAGACTTATAATTTTCGCTAAGTAAATCAATTCTTTTTTTTTTTAATTTAACAGAATAGTAAGGATTTAAATTATCAATACCCAATACTTTGTATTTTTTTTTTAAAAAAACATTACATGTGTGATATCCAATAAAGCCGGCTGATCCAGTAACTAAGACTGTCATTTTTAATTTGTTGGTAGCACAAATTCAGGGCCAGATTTTATACTTTTAGGCCATCTACTTGTAACTGTTTTTAATTTTGTATAAAAATGAATACCTTCCATGCCATGCATTGCATGATCTCCAAATAATGATTGTTTCCATCCTCCAAAACTATGAAAAGCCATTGGAACAGGTATTGGTACATTAACTCCAACCATTCCAATTTGAGTATTTGTAGTAAAATTTCTAGAAACTTCACCATCTGAAGTATAAATACTTGTTCCATTTCCATAGGGATGATCATTTACAAGAGAAAGAGCTTCTTCATAATTTTTTACTCTAACAACTGATACTACTGGACCAAAAATTTCCTCTTTATAAATTGTCATATCTTTAGTTACATTGTCAAAAAGTGTAGGACCTAGAAAATATCCGTTTTCATATCCTTGAATATTATAATTTCTACCATCTTCGATGAGTTTGGCACCTTCTTGAATTCCAATTGATATATAATTTTCTATTTTTTCTTTATGTTCTTTGGAAATAACTGGCCCCATATCTGAGTCTTTATCAGTCCAGGGTGCTACTTTCAGTTTACTCGCTTTATTTTTTATATTCTCAACTAGTTCATCTGCTATTTCTCCCACTGCAACTGCAACTGATACAGCCATACATCTTTCTCCTGCTGAGCCATACCCTGCGCCAATAATTCCATCAACTGCCTGACTTAAGTTAGCATCTGGCATAACAACTAAATGATTTTTTGCACCTCCTAGAGCTTGCACTCTTTTGCCATTTTTAGCTGATGTTTCATAAATATATTTAGCTACCGGAGTAGATCCAACAAAGCTAACAGAAGATATGTCATTACTATTTAAAATCAAATCAACTATAGTTTTATCGCCTTGAATAACGTTGAATACTCCATCTGGCAAACCTGCTTCAGTAAACAATTCTGCAAGTTTAATTGAACAAGATGGGTCTTTTTCAGATGGTTTTAAAATAAAGGAATTACCACAAGCAATAGAAATAGGGTACATCCACATTGGAACCATAGCAGGGAAATTAAAAGGTGTAATTCCTGCAGAAATACCTAAAGGCTGTCTTACAGACCAAGAGTCAATATTCGATCCAACATTTTGTGAAAATTCACCCTTTAATAAATGTGGTATACCGCAAGCAAATTCTACAACTTCTAAACCCCTAGTAACAGAACCCTTAGCATCATCAAGAGTTTTGCCATGCTCAGTAGAAACAAGTGTTGCTAATTCTTCTAAGTTTTTCTCAATTAAATTTTTATAATTAGATAATATTCTAGATCTTTTAAGTGGAGTCGTGTTTGACCAGGATACCTGACTATCTTTTGAACTCTTAATGACATCTTCAAAATCTTCTTTTTGAGATAATAATACTTTTGAAATTTCTTCACCAGTTGATGGATTATAAACAGAAATAAATTTTTCTGATATATTATTTTTTTTTCCATTAACGTAGTTTACAATTTTATTCATTTTCCCTCAGTTTTATTATTTTTTTTATTATAAATTAAAATTAAATTTCTTAAATATATAAAAATACCAAATAATTGACCTAATATAATAACAGGATCTTTTCTAAAAATAGCATATGTTAAAAGACCTATACCTCCAAAAATACTTAAATACCAAAAAATAACTGGGATAAAACTCTCACCTTTTTTTTCTGAAAGTATCCATTGAAAGATAAATCGTGAAGCAAATAGAGCCTGACCAGTAAAACCAATAATTA
>MDSW01123926.1_pt1 | contig 25310 bp, 24 predicted proteins | sample 811171 | NCBI WGS metagenome assembly MDSW01 (sample SAMN05326641, study PRJNA326480) | marine metagenome | isolation source: seawater | place: Atlantic Ocean: North West | collected 2012 | reverse complement strand
GAGCTTGCCCGTGCAGTCGAAGCTGGGGCCGGTGATATCGGGAAACTGGGCGAGGATCGGCGTGAGCTCTTCGGAGGGCTCGATGGCGGGGAAATTGTTCCAGACGCCATCGGGGCCGAGGATGGTGAAATCGTTGATCGGGTAGGGGGTGTCGTAGTCTAGAATTTCGCGCCGCCGGTACTCTGGGAAGTGTGGGGAATGAATGTCCGGTGAAAAGGTTTGTACATACCAACGACCATCTGCCTGCTTGAAAACGGTACAATCCATGCGCCCCGTTCGCAGCATTATGTTTTCGAAGAAGTAAACGTCATCTCCGTTTGGCGGCAAGAGAGGCTGCATGAAGTTTTTCATGTCGGCGCGCGGAAGCGGACCGCCTGATCGTTTAACGTCCGAAGGGATCAACGCGCCGGTCGGGGGGGCTCCTCCAGAGCTATTCACTATAGTGGCAGAAGGCTCGTAGAACCAGTATTCCCCGGTATTTTCAAAGACAACATATGTGCAGGCGTTAAATGCACCGAGGATTCCAATCTGCTCGGGTGCGGTAATGCGATCGGCCACGAGTGTCGTCTTGGTGGCCTTCAATGCCGCGACATTGTTCAGAAGCAGATACTGCTCAGCCAACGGACGCTCATCGTCTTGACGATATTTCTTTCCGATCATCGCGAAGACGAAATCCGGGGCGAGCTCCCAAGTGCTCATCCGCTTGGTGATCTCGTTGATCGCATCTTGGGCCTGAGCGTAAAACTGATTTGCGATGAGCTTGCTGAGTTCTTTCGAGAACGGGGTGCCTTCTGGGACCTGAATTGCGCTCGTGATGCTGGAAAATGGGGCGTGAAAGCCGACGATCGCGTCGGAGTGGATATGCCGTATCGGCATTTCCTTCGCGCCACGGGCCATGCGGACGGAGCCACCCAGGAACGCGATTGCGCAGGCGGATAGGCACTGATCGCCCTTGCCGACGTAGGTTTCAAATCCCACGATCTGGTCGGAGAGCTTTAGCCCTGCGTAGAAGTCGCCACCTCCGCTATTGAGTGACACCACGACGTTCTTCTCGTTCACGCCAAGAGATTGGGTCTGGTTGAAAATCTCGCTGGCGTGCTCCGCTACGACCTCACTGAACTTCTCCGCGTCCCCGGTCTCGATCTCCCCCTCGATCCGGATGTGCAGGTAATCCTTGAAATTGAACTTGTCCCCCGCGTGAATGGCGTCGCCGAAAGCCTCTTCGCCGAAAGGAAGCACGAATTCGTCGGTAATGGGCGGTGCCCAGTAGATGTCGGCTGCCTGGGCAGTCGGCGCGAAAGCGAGAGTGCCCAGCAGGGCGAGGGCGGGGATCAGTCGTCGCATCGGGCCTCCACGAAGTGCTGCAGGCCGGTCCCGAGCCCGGAAGTGCCGAAGGTCTCGCGCACTTGGGTGATCGGGCCTTGGTAGAGGTCGGCGAAACTGGCGGCGTAGCCACAGAAATAGTCAGTGGCGATCTGTGCGTCGCAGCGTTTCGTCGCGATGCATAGCTCGACCTGATCGAAGAAATTCGCCATCTCTGACACGGCCGCGAATTGCTCCTGACGCTTCACGGGAGGGCGTTTCTGGAACAGCAGATCAAGAAATTTTTGCCGCTGCGCGGGAGGGATGCCGCCTTTGATCGCTGTGACTTTGGCTAGGGCGTCCGAGTTCTGCCACCAGAACTGCGCAAGTTCGCGGCGGGCGCTTCCTGCATATTCGAGGTCGGAAAACCTAGCCACCATCTCGAGCGAGAGATCGGCTTTCCGGTCCTCGCGCCATTGGTAGATTTGCCCGGCGGTGAAGAGGAGGGCAGCTATCGTGGCGATCCAGGAGCCCATCTCGATCTTATCCCGGAGGCTCATGGCCGTGTTGGACGCGACTTCGGTCGGGGCGGTATCCGCTTCAGGCGCGTCTCTGGGCACATTGGGGGCGTCTGCGGCAGGGGGCGGCGTTTGCCCCGCGCTCACTGCGGGCATCCCGAGAAATCAAGCTCGGCCACCGGAATTTCGGTCTTCTCGTCGAGCTTTGCGACCTGCTTGCGCGCGACGCTGTCGAAACTGTCGCGCAGGCATTCGAGCTGCGCACGGGTCAACACGAGCACTGCAGCTTTGGGATTGGCGGGGATGACCGCGCCGGATTGCAACCGCGGCAGACCTTCCGAGTCGATGGCGGAATTGCGGCTCGTTCCCTGTGCGATCTCCGCTGCGGTGGGATCGAAAACCCCGTCTTTGCAGAAGCCCACGAAGAGGATTGACGGGAATGCCCGTTGCTCGAGGTAGTCGGTTGCATGATCGCGCAGGCACTCGGCCTGATCCCATCGCAGGGCGGGACCTTCACCGGAGCTTTGGGCATAAGCGGCGCCAGTCGATGCGAGGGCGATCCCTGCGACGGCAAGGATCGGAAAGGCAGAAAACTGATACGACGCAACGAACATGACAATGATCCGAACTGAGTTGAACCATTTCAACAGGCTAGCAAATCGGAGGGATTCGGCAAAGCGCCGCCGGGGGCGAGGCGAAACATGCTCGGGCGTTGCGCGGAGCTGTCGGTTTTTGTTCGGTTTTGGTCGAAGCGCGCAAAAATGCGCTTCACAAAATCGTGAGCAATGGATCGGCCTAACTTCGAGAAACTTCGAAATTCCTATGAAAAATAGGGATTGAGGAGCCACGGCTCCGCATCGGGTAACGCGATCGAGCGTCAAAGCGAAAACGAAATCACTCTCTTGTTTTGTTCCTGTTACATCCGCACACTACGCCGCGTAGCGCGGAGGCTTCGCTTGGGGCCTCAGATCCATCCAACAATGAATCCCGCTACATATGGGAGGAAGACATGAAGAATTTTGCACTCGGTGCGGCGCTTGCGTCGGCCTCGCTCATTGCGCCTTTCACGGCCAATGCAGCGACGGAAATCCAGTTCTGGCACGCCTTTACCGGCCGTCTCGGCGAGCTCGTCGATCAGCAGGTCAAGGACTTCAACGCCAGCCAGGACCAGTATGAGGTCGTGGCGACCAACAAGGGCAACTACTCGGAAACGCTGAACGCCGGGATCGCGGCTTTCCGCGCCGGTGAGCAGCCCGACATCCTGATGGTGTTCGAGGTCGGCACGGCGACGATGATGGCCGCCAAGGGCGCGATCAAGCCGGTCTATCAGGTGATGGAAGACGCGGGCGTCGACTTCAATCCCGACGATTATATCGGCGCGGTGAAGGGCTACTACACCACCACCGACGGCAAGATGCTGTCGCTGCCCTTCAACTCCTCGACGCCGGTTCTCTGGGTCAACCGCGACATGCTCGACGAGGCAGGCGTGGCCAAGGATGCGCCGCTGACCACCTGGGAAGATGTCGGGAAGGTGCTCGACCAGCTGAAGGCTTCGGGCGTCGATTGCCCGATGACCACCGCGTGGCAGAGCTGGATCCAGCTCGAGAACCTCTCGGCCTATCACAACGTGCCGTTCGCCAGCCAAGAGAACGGCTTCGCCGGTCTCGACGCCAAGCTGGAATTCAACGGCCCCGTTCAGGTCAAGCATATCCAGACGCTGGGTGACTGGGCCAAGAAGGGCGAGTTCATCTACAAGGGCCGCCGCAACGAAGGTGGTGCGGACTTCCGCGCCGGCACCTGCGCGCTCTTCACCGAGAGCTCGGCCGGTTACGCGGGCATCAAGTCCGAAGCCAAGTTCAACTTCGAGGTTCACCCGCTGCCCTATTGGGGCGACGTGGACGGTGCGCCGCAGAACACCATCATCGGGGGCGCTTCGCTCTGGGTGATGTCGGGCAAGGATGACAGCCATTACAAGGGTGTCGCCGAGTTCCTGAGCTATCTCTCCTCGCCGGAAGTGCAGGCGAAGTGGCACCAGGATACCGGCTATCTGCCGATCACCAAGGCTGCGGCTGATCTGACCCGCGAGCAGGGCTTCTATGACGCGAACCCCGGCACCGATGTGGCTGTGAAGCAGATGACCGCGAATGCGCCGACCGAGAACTCGAAGGGCATCCGTCTGGGCAACTTCGACCAGATCCGCGGCATCATCGACGAGGAACTGGAAGCTGTCTGGGCCGGTGACAAGACCGCTCAGGACGCGCTCGACAACGCGGTGGAGCGTGGCAACCAGCTGCTGCGCCGCTTCGAGCAAGCCAACCGCTAACCCAAATCCGGCCGCGGGCGGGGGAAACCTGCCCGCGGCTATTTCTATTCGAAGGCCCCGATCCCGACATGGAAAAACGCGTAACTTTCAAGGGCTGGCTCTTGCCGATGCTGCTGCTTGCGCCGCAGTTGATCGTCTCGGGCGTGTTCTTCTTCTACCCGGCGGGCGAGGCGGTGTGGCAATCGCTGTTCATCCCAGATCCGTTCGGCCTGTCGATGCAATATGTGGGCCTCGGCAATTTCGAATATCTCTTCAACGACCCCTATTACCGCGCCTCGTTCGTGACGACGGCGGTGTTCTCGACGCTGGTGACGCTGGTCTCGATGATCCCGGCGCTGTTCCTCGCGGTGCTGGCGGATCGGCTGGTGAAAGGGGCGGGGACCTATCGCACGCTCTTGATCTGGCCCTATGCGGTCGCGCCCGCGGTGGCGGGTGTGCTGTGGCTCTTCATGTTCAACACGCGGATCGGCGTGGTCGCCTTCTATCTCAACCAGATGGGTTACGACTGGAACCATGTGCTCAACGAGCATGAGGCGATGGGGCTCGTCGTCGTGGCGTCGGCCTGGGGCCGGATCAGCTACAACTTCCTGTTCTATTTCGCGGCGCTGCAAGCGGTGCCGAAATCGGTGATCGAAGCGGCGGCGATCGACGGGGCGCGGTTCTGGCGGCGCTTCTTCACGATCGTGCTGCCGCTTCTGTCGCCCACGACCTTCTTCCTGCTGGTCGTCAACATCGTCTACGCCTTCTTCGAGACCTTCGGCGTGATCCACACGATCACCTCCGGCGGGCCGCAACAGGCCACCACGATCCTCGTCTACAAGGTATATGCGGACGGGTTCGTCGGTCAGGATCTCGGAAGCTCCGCCGCGCAATCCGTGGTGCTGCTGGTGGTCGTCGGCTTCCTGACGGTGCTGCAATTCAAATTCGTCGAGAAGCGGGTGCATTACTGATGGCTGACATGCACAACGAACCGCCCCCGGGCATGGTGGAAAAGCGCGGCTCCGGTCTTTGGTTGACCCATGTGCTGATGATCGTGGGCGTGCTGGTGATCTTCTTCCCGATCTGGCTGGCCTTCGTGGCCTCGACCCATACCCAGCAGGAGATCGCGCAGGCGCCGATGCCGGTGATGCCGGGCTCGCACCTGATCGAGAACTATTCGGATGCGCTGTTCTCCGGGGTGAACGTGCCGGTTGCCACGATGCTGGTGAACTCGCTGGTGATGGCGCTGGGGATCGCGCTCGGCAAGATCGCGATCTCGCTCTTGTCGGCCTTCGCGATCGTCTATTTCCGCTTTCCGGGGCGGCGCTTCTTCTTCTGGATGATCTTCATCACGCTGATGCTGCCGGTCGAGGTGCGGATCGTGCCGACCTATGAGGTCGTCGCGGGCTTCGGGATGCTCAACAGCTATTCCGGCCTGATCCTGCCGCTGATCGCATCGGCCACGGCGACCTTCCTGTTCCGGCAGTTCTTCCTGACGGTGCCCGACGAGCTGGCCGAGGCCGCCCGCGTCGATGGCGCGCGTCCGATGCGCTTCTTCTTCGATATTCTGCTGCCGATGAGCCGCACGAATATCGCGGCGCTCTTCGTGATCCTCTTCATCTATGGCTGGAACCAGTATCTCTGGCCGCTTCTCATCACCACCAATCCCGAGATGAACACCATCGTCATGGGGCTCAAGCAGATGTTCCCGTCGGGCGACGATATCGCCGATTGGCCGGTTATCATGGCGACCTCGATCCTCGCGATGATCCCGCCGGTGATCGTGGTGATCTCGATGCAGAAACTCTTCATTCGCGGCCTCGTGGACAGCGAGAAATAAGGGCAGACAATGGCGACCGTTGAACTCGAAAATATCAAGAAACGTTTCGGCAAGACCGAGGTTCTGCACGGGGTCTCGATTGACATCCAGGATGGCGAATTCATCGTCATCGTCGGTCCCTCCGGCTGCGGGAAATCGACGCTTCTGCGCATGGTTGCGGGGCTGGAGAGCATCTCCGAGGGCGAAATCCGTATCGGCGAGGCCCGCGTGAATGAGCGCGAGCCGATGGATCGCGACATCGCGATGGTGTTCCAGAACTACGCGCTCTATCCGCATATGTCGGTGCGCCACAATATGGGCTACGGGCTCAAGATCGCGGGCATGGCGAAACCCGAGATCAAGCGCCGCGTCGACGAGGCGGCGAAGCTTCTGCAGCTGTCGGACTATCTCGAGCGCAAGCCGCGCGAACTGTCGGGCGGGCAGCGTCAGCGGGTGGCGATGGGCCGCGCCATCGTGCGCGAGCCGTCGGTCTTCCTGTTCGACGAGCCGCTCTCGAACCTCGACGCCAAGCTGCGGGTGCAGATGCGCGTCGAAATCCGCGAGCTGCAGCGCAAGCTCGGTGTGACCGCGCTCTATGTGACCCACGATCAGGTCGAGGCGATGACCATGGCCGACCGGATGATCGTGATGAACGGCGGCGTGGCCGAGCAGATCGGCACGCCGCTCGAAGTCTATGAGCGCCCCGTGACCATCTTCGCGGCGCAGTTCATCGGCAGCCCGTCGATGAATGTGATCGACGCCGAAGTGCGCGCCGGACAGGTGATGCTGGGCCATGTCACGCTCGGCCCGACCGATCTGCCCGATCGCCCCGTCAGCCTCGGTATTCGGCCCGAACACCTGCATCCCGACGATAACGGGCCGCTTACGCTGAACGTTACCCTGTCCGAGCCGCTGGGGGCGAACACGCTCCTGCACGGCACGCTGGAAGGGCGCGGCGAGGCGATGACCGCGGCGCTGCCGGGCGTGCATATGGAGAAGCAGGCGGTGGGGCAGGTGCGGCTCTCGGTGAACGCCGAGGACCTGCATCTCTTCGATCCGAAAACCGGTCAGCGGCTGAATTAATCCGCCCCGATCCGGTGGCTGATCGCTTTCGCGGCCTGAGCGACCGCTTGCCCGAGCGCGGGCAGGCGGCTATCGGGAATCCGCTGCACGGGGCCGGAGACCGAGATCCCCGCCACCGCGTCGCCATGCGCGTCGAAGATCGGGGCGGCGATGCAGCGCATGCCCAACGTGCGTTCTTCATCGTCCACCGCGTAGCCCCGCGCCGTGATCCGCTCCAGTTCTGCGCGCAAGGCCTCCGCATCGCCGATCGTGCGGTCATTGAACCGCGTAAAGTCGTAATCCGCGAGGAGCTGGTCGAGCCGGTCCGGCGCATAGGTGCTCAGAAGCGCCTTGCCGATGCCCGACGCGTGCAGCGGCGCGACCGTGCCCGGCGGGAAGAACGCCCGGATCGGGTCATGCGTCTCCACCTGCCCGGTGAACAGAACCTGACCCGCCCGCTCCACGCCCAGATTTGACGTCTCTCCGGTCGCGCGCATCAGATCCTGCATCAGCGGCCGCGCACGCTCGAAGACATTGGTGCGCCGCAGGAAGGCCGAGCCGATGCGGAAGGCCGCCGGGCCGATATGCCAGTCCTGTGCCTCGGGCTCCACGAAATCGCGGGCATGCAGCGTGGCCAGAACCCGGTGCATCGTCGCCGGAGACTGGTCCAGCTCGCGCGCGATGGCGCTCAGCGACAGCCCGCCATGCCGCGCCAGCAGGTCCAGCACGTCGAGCGCCCGGTCCAGCGCGAGGATCGTGCCCTGCGCGGGGTCGGTGTTGAAGCCTTTCGGGCGGCCCTTCCGGCGGGGCGTGGTCATCGGGCGCACCTCTGAGCGGCAAAAAGAAATATCTTACGCAGTATAAAGCAAAATCTAATTTCACTGTGTGAAAAAAACAAAGCCCTGAATTCCATAAGAATTCTTGGCTGACGCGGCGCAAACGCCCACGATCCGTAAAAATTTCTGCGTCAGCCCCGCCATGGTAGAAAAGCTTCCGACACATGGAGGAGGCGTCATGATCCATCTCAATCCCGTTTTCATTCCGGGCCCGACCAACATCCCCGAAGCGTTGCGCAAGGCCGTCGATATCCCGACGATGGATCATCGCAGCCCCGGTTTCGCCGATATCATCCACCCGGCGCTGGACGGTGTGAAGAAGGTGCTCAAGACGACCAAGGGCGAGGCCTTCGTCTTCCCGGCGACCGGCACCGGCGGCTGGGAGACCGCGATCACCAATACGCTCTCGCCAGGCGACAAGGTTCTGGCCTGCCGCAACGGGATGTTCAGCCATAAATGGATCGACATGTGCCAGCGTTACGGGCTGGACGTCGAGGTGGTCAGCGTCGCGTGGGGCGAGGGCATCCCGGTCGAGCGCTTTGTGGATATCCTCGACGCCGACACGGGCCACCAGATCAAGGCGGTGCTCGCCACCCATAACGAGACCGCGACCGGCGTGACCTCGGATGTCGCGGGCATCCGGCGCGCGATGGATGCGGTAGGGCATCCGGCGCTGTTCTTCGTGGATGGGGTCAGCTCCATCGGGTCGATGGAGTTTCGGATGGATGACTGGGGCGTCGATGTCGCGGTCACCGGCAGCCAGAAGGGCTTCATGCTGCCGCCGGGCCTCGCCATCACCGGGTTCTCTCAAAAAGCGCTGGAGGCGGTCGAGGGCGCCAAGCTGCCGCGCTGCTTCTTCGACATTCGCGACATGCGCACGGGCTACGCGGCCAACGGCTACCCCTACACGCCGCCGGTGGGGATGCTGAACGGGCTGAAAGCGTCCTGCGACATGCTGCTGGAAGAGGGGCTGGGCAATGTCTTCGCCCGTCACGCGCGGATCGCGGAGGGCGTGCGCCGCGCGGTGGCCGCTTGGGGGATGGAGCTTTGCGCCGTCTCGCCCGATCTCTACTCCAACAGCGTCAGTGCGGTGCGTGCGCCGGACGGGTTCGACGCGGCCCGGATCGTGGCGCAGGCGCTGAATACTTATGGCGTGGCCTTCGGGGGCGGGCTGGGCGATGTCGCGGGCAAGGTGTTCCGCATCGGGCATCTGGGCCTGATGACCGATGTGATGGCGCTCTCGGGGCTGGCCACGGCCGAGATGGCGATGGTCGATCTCGGTCTGCCGGTGGAGCTGGGCAGCGGGGTTGCCGCAGCCCAGGCGCATTACCGCGAGACCGCCGCCACCCCTGTGCGACAAGCCGCCGCGTAAGAGCGGTCAGGTTCGGGCGCTGGCGAGCCTTCCCAGCATCGTCAGCGCCTGATCCATCTGCTCGAGCGAGACGAATTCGTCGGCCTTGTGGGCCTGCTCGATCGAGCCGGGCCCGCAGATCACGGCATCCATCCCGAGGGACTGGAACAGCCCGGCCTCTGTGTTGAAGGCGACGCAGCCTGCGTGATTCTGGCCGGTCAGCGCGAAGACCAGATCGCGCGCGGCATTGTCGTCCATCGGCTCGAGTCCCACGACCTCGCCGATGGTCTCGGTAGCGATCCCCGCCTCGGGCGCGATGGCGCGCATCTCGGGCAGCAGCGTGTCTTCAACGTAGCTCGCGATCTCGCCTTTGACGAACTCCATATCGGTGGCGTTGATCGGGCGCATCTCCCAGGCCAACTCGGCGCGCGGCGCGATCACGTTATGCGAGATGCCGCCCTTCAGCGCCCCCACGTTGAGCGTCGTCTGCGGCGGGTCGAAGCGCGAGCCTTCGGGGCAGCGTTTGATCAACTCGGCGCGCAGCTCGAAGAGGCGGTTGATGTAGCGCACCGCGTATTCGACCGCGTTCACGCCCTTCTCGGGGGCGGAGCTATGACCCGGCAGACCCTCGAAACGCACGGTATATTCGCAGCAGCCCTTGTTGCCGTCGAAGACCTGCATCGAGGTCGGCTCGCCGATGATGCAAAGCCCGGGTTTGACCGGGCGTTTCGCGAGCAGCTTCACCAGTTCCTGCGCGCCGAGACAGCCGACCTCCTCGTCACGGGTAAAGGCGAAATGGATCGGGCGGGATTTCGCGGCCTCGGCCAAGAGGTCGAGCGAGCCGAGACAGGCCGCGATGAACCCTTTCATGTCGCAGGCGCCGCGCCCGTAGAGCTTGCCGTCGCGCTCGGTCATGTCGAACGGATCGCTGGTCCAGTCCTGATCGGTGACCGGCACCACGTCCGAATGGCCCGACAGTACCAGCCCGCCGTCGCGCGGCGCGCCCAGTGTCGCGAAGAGGTTCGCCTTGTGGCCGCTTTCGTCGACCATCACTTCCACCGCCGCGCCGACGGTTTCCAGCCGGTCCGCGATGTAGTGGATGATCGGCAGATTGCTGTCTGTCGAAATCGTCGGGTAGGCGATCAGGTCCGAGAGGATCGCGCGGGTGGTGTCGATCCGCATGGGCTCAGTCCTTGATGAACAGTTTGCGCTCGACGTTGCACAGGGGCAGGGCGGGGCCGTCCTCGGTGATCACGATGGTCTCCGTCGTCTCCATCCCCCAATGGTCCATCCAGAGGCCGGGCATGAAGTGGAAGGTCATACCGGGTTCAAGGATCGTCTCGTCGGTGTCGCGGATCGAGACGGTGTGCTCGCCCCAATCCGGCGGGTAGGAGCAGCCCACCGCATAGCCCGCACGGTTGGGGCGTTCGATGCCGACCTTGGCAAGCTCGACATTCAGCGCCCGGGCGATGTCGCAGGCGCGGTTGCCGGCGCGGGCGACCTCGATCCCTGCGTTCAGCCCCTCGGTCAGCGCCTCGGACGCGTCGATCATGTGTTGCGGCGGCTTGCCGAGGAACACGGTGCGGCAGAGCGGCGCGTGATAGCGGCGGTAGCAGCCCGATTGTTCGACAAAGGTCGCCTCGCCCGCCTTCAGTGCCTCGCCGTTCCATGTCAGGTGCGGCGCGGAGGCGTCGGGGCCCGAGGGCAGCATCGGCACGATGGCCGGGTAATCGCCCCAGCTGTCTTCCTCGCCCTGCACGGCGGTGCGATAGAGTTCGCCCACCAGATCGTGCTTGCGCAGCCCCGGCTCGGCCAGCTCCATCGCGCGTTCGATCACCAGTTCGGAAATCCGCGCGGCACGGCGCATGAAGCGCAACTCCTCGTCGGATTTGATCAGGCGCTGCCAGTTCACCAGCACCGACGCGTCGAGCAGCGTGGCTTCGGGCAGCCCTTCATAGAGCGTGGCATGGGCCTTCGCGGTGTAGAAATAGGTCTCCATCTCGACGCCGATCCGGGCCTTGCCGTAGCCCATGATCCGAAGGTGCGAGGCGAGGTCTTCCATCGGGTGCATGATGTCGGATTGCACCATCGCGTCGTTGTAATGGAGGATGTTCTCCTCCTCCATCCAGACGGTGCGGCGCGCGCCGTTGGCATCCATGAAGCGACCCCACCAGTAGGGCGCGCCTTCCATCGGCAGGATCACCCCCTGATGGGTGTAGAAGGACCAGCCGTCATAGCCCGTCAGCCAGAACTGGTTCGAGGGGTTGGTGATGAAGAGAATGTCGATCTCGCGTTGCGCCATCGCCGCGCGCACGAGCGCGATCCGGCGGGAATATTCGAGTTCGCTGAAGTGCACGTTTTCGATCGGCATTCGGGCTTCTTTCTGCTGGCGGTATTTCGCGCAGGTTGGGGCGCGCCCCCGAGCGAGGTCAAGGCCAAAACGAAAACGTGCGGCCCCCGGGAGGGCCGCACGTTCGCGTGACTTGGGGTAGCGGATGTAACCGCTTACGGAATGAGCCGCTCGATGATCAGATCGGCCGCTTCCTCGGGGCTGATCGCGGTAGTGTCGATCCGCATCTCGGCATTCTCGGGCGCCTCATAGGGCGAGTCGATGCCGGTGAAGTTTTTCAGCTGACCGGCGCGGGCCTTGGCATAAAGCCCTTTCACGTCGCGCGCCTCGGCCACTTCCAGCGGCGTGTCCACGAAGACTTCGAGGAATTCGCCCGGCTGCATCATCGCGCGGACCATGTCGCGCTCGGAGCGGAAGGGCGAGATGAAGGCCGTGACCACGATCAAGCCCGCATCGGTCATCAGCTTCGCGACCTCGCCGACGCGGCGGATGTTCTCCACGCGGTCGGCCTCGGTGAAGCCCAGATCCTTGTTCAGGCCATGACGCACGTTGTCGCCATCGAGCAGGAAGGTATGGCGGTTCATCCGCGCCAGCTTCTTCTCGACGATATTGGCGATCGTCGATTTGCCCGAGCCTGAGAGGCCCGTCAGCCAGACCACGGCGGGTTTCTGGTGCTTCATGTTGGCATGATGCTCGCGCCCGATATCGGTCGCCTGCCAGTGGATATTCTGAGCCCGGCGCAGCGCGAAATTGATCATCCCCGCAGCCGCCGTCTGGTTGGTCATCTTGTCGATCAGGATGAACCCGCCCAGATCGCGGTTCTCGCCATAGGGCGCGAAGGGGATCTCGCGGTCGGTGGTGATGTTGGCCACGCCGATCGCGTTCAGGTCCAGCGTCTTCGTCGCCAGATGCTCCTGCGTGTTGACGTTCACCTCGTATTTCGGCTCGTGGACGGTCGCCGAGACAGTCTGCGTGCCGATCTTCAGCCAATAGGCGCGGCCCGGTACCAGTTCGGTCTCGTCCATCCAGACGAGCGTGGATTCGAACTGATCGGCAACCTCCAGCGGCTCTTTCGCAGCAACGATGACCTGACCGCGCGAGCAGTCGATCTCGTCAGCGAGCGTGATCGTCGTGGATTCGCCTGCCACCGCCATGTCGCGGTCGCCCTCAAGGCTCACGATCCGCGCGACTTTCGAGGTCTTGCCCGAGGGCAGCACGCGGACTTCATCGCCCGGTTTCACGGTGCCCGAGGCGATCAGACCCGAGAATCCGCGGAAGTCGAGGTTCGGGCGGTTCACCCATTGCACCGGCATGCGGAAGGGACGCTCCTGATCGGAGGTCACGTCCACTTCGACCGCTTCGAGATAGGGCAGCAGCGAGGGGCCTTTGTACCAAGGGGTGTTCTCGCTCGGGCCGGTGATGTTGTCGCCCTTGAAGCCCGAGATCGGGATCGGGGTGAAGCCTTCGATGCCGATGCTGTCGGCGAAGGTTTTGTAATCGGCCACGATCTCGTCGAAGGTCGCCTGATCGTAGTCCACCAGATCCATCTTGTTCACGGCCAGCACGATATGGTGGATGCCCAACTGGTGGACGAGATAGGAGTGGCGCCGGGTCTGGGTCAGCACGCCCTTGCGCGCATCGATCAGGATTACGGCCAGATCGGCGGTCGAGGCGCCGGTCACCATGTTGCGGGTATACTGCTCGTGGCCGGGGGTGTCCGCGACGATGAACTTGCGCTTCTCGGTCGCGAAGAAGCGATAGGCCACGTCGATGGTGATGCCCTGTTCGCGCTCGGCGGCGAGGCCGTCGACCAGCAGCGCGAAGTCGATCTCCTGGCCTTGGGTGCCGACGCGCTTGCTATCGGCCTCGAGGGCTGCCAGCTGATCCTCGAAGATCATCTTGCTGTCATAGAGCAGCCGCCCGATCAGCGTCGATTTCCCGTCATCGACCGAGCCGCAGGTGATGAAGCGCAGCATGGTCTTGTGTTGATGCGCCTCGAGATAGGCGTCGATATCCTGCGCAATCAGCGCGTCGGTCTTGTAGATCGGATCATTGGTCGTCATGTCGGCTCACCTGATAGGGTGGAAATGAATGCGCGCGTGCGGCTCGGGAGAGGAAGGCTCAGAAGTAGCCTTCCTGCTTTTTCTTCTCCATCGAGGCGCTCTGATCGTGGTCGATCGCGCGGCCCTGACGCTCGGAGGTGGTGGTCAGCAGCATTTCCTGAATGACTTCCGGAAGGGTCTGTGCCTCGCTCTCGACGGCGCCGGTCAGCGGGTAGCAGCCCAGCGTGCGGAAGCGCACCGAGCGCATCTTCGGCTCCTCGCCGTCGCGCAGCGGGAAGCGGTCGTCATCGACCATCAGGATCAGCCCGTCGCGTTCCACCGTCGGGCGCGGGGCCGAGAAATAGAGCGGCACGATCTCGATCCCTTCGAGGTGGATGTATTGCCAGATGTCCAGCTCGGTCCAGTTCGAGATCGGGAAGACGCGGACGCTCTCGCCCTTGGCCTTCTTGGCGTTGTAGAGGCGCCAGAGTTCCGGGCGCTGGTTCTTCGGATCCCAGCGGTGATTGGCCGAGCGGAAGGAGAAGACGCGTTCCTTCGCGCGGGATTTCTCCTCGTCGCGGCGCGCACCGCCGAAGGCCACGTCGAAGCCGTGCTTGTCCAGCGCCTGTTTCAGCCCTTCGGTCTTCCACATGTCGGTATGCAGCGAGCCGTGATCGAACGGGTTGATCCCCTTGGCCTTCGCCTCGGGGTTCTGGTGCACGATCAGTTCCATCCCCGCATCCTTCGCGGCCTTGTCGCGCAGGTTGTACATCGCCTGGAATTTCCACGTCGTGTCGACATGCATCAGCGGGAAGGGCGGCGGCGACGGGTAGAAGGCTTTTTTCGCGAGATGCAGCATCACCGCGCTGTCTTTGCCGACGGAATAGAGCATGACCGGATTATCGGCTTCGGCCACGACTTCGCGCAGGATGTGAATGCTCTCGGCTTCGAGCCGCTGCAGGTGAGTCAGGGTCTTGTTCATGAGGGAGGTCTCTGTCTGAACGCGGTTTTCCAAGATATAGGCGTCGGGTTTTGCTGGATAACCCCCCAAATGAGGGGTAAATACGGCTTATGTTGGGTCAGTCCGAGAACACACTGTTGATCAACGCGCTCTTCGCGGCGGCGAGCGAGGCGGGAAAGGCTGGCTGGGTGCGCTTTCTCGAGCGGCTCTGTGCGGTCGCTCATGCCGAGGGCGCGGCGGTGCAGATCCTCGCCAATGAAGGGGAGGGCGCAGGCTGGCAGGTTGGCAGGATTGCCTTGCCCGATGCCGCTCGTCTGCATCCGATGCGCCTCGACCGGGTTTATTCGCAGATCGATCTGCCGGGCGAGGTCGAATGGCCCGGACCGCTCCGCGCGCTGAAAGTCGCGGCGGGGGCGGCGGGTCAAACTGTTTTGATGATCGCGCGCCCGCATCGGGATTTTCGTGCGGCAGAGGCGTTGGCGCTCTCGACGCTTGCGCCGCATTTGGGGCAGGCGATGATGATCCGCGAGGCGCTCGGTGGCGAGCGAGCCCGTGCTGCGCGTGATACTGAGGCTGCCGAAGCGCTCGGCGCTGGCTGGGTGGTGCTGACGCCTGCGGGCACGGTGCTCGCATTCGATCCGCGCGTGGCGGCGGCGTTCGACGCGCAAGGCTGGTTACGTCTACGCATGGGCGCGCGCCCGGAATTCGCCGAACCCGACGCCGCGCTGCGCTTTCGTCAGAACCTTGCTGCACTTGGAGAGGGGCGGGAGGTCGTCCGGCCGATCCCGCTTGGACCTGAGGGGCGGGGTATTCTCCGGCTCGCGTCGGGGCTGTGGCGGGGCAGCTCCGCGCTGATCGGTCATCTGCGCGACATGCCACGGGCCGAGGCTTTGCCGGTCACGCGGATCGCCGGGGCGCTCGATCTCAACCGGTCCGAGGCGCGGCTCGCGGCGCTACTGTGCGACGGGGCGAGCCTGCGCGACGCGGCCGAGCGACTGGGCTGGACGCTGGAGACCGCGCGCTCGACCTCGAAGCAGATCTACGCCCGGGCCGGGGTTAGCGGCCAGACGGGGCTGTTGCGCAAGATGTTCGGCTCGGCGCTCTGGCTGGGTTAGCCGCGCGCGAAGAAGACCGCCGCCATCACCAGCCCGACCGCGATGATGAAGCCGCGCAGCAGCGCCATATTGGTGATCCGCTTCGACAGATGCGCGCCCAGATAGCCGCCGATGGCGCTTGCGATGCCCAGCACCAGCACCGCCTGCCAGTCGATCAGCCCGGCTATCGCATAGGTCACGACCGAGACCAGCGACAGCACCGCCGAGACGAGGTTCTTCAACCCGTTCATCGCGTGCAGATCGGTGAAACCGATCAGGCCGAGCGCCGCGAGCAGCATGATTCCGAGGCCGCCGTTGAAATAGCCGCCGTAAATCGTCACGGCCATCAGCAGAGCGAAGGCCGAAACCGCGCCCATCGTGCGGCCCGAGCGCTGCAGCGCTTTCAACAGCAACGGCCCGAAGGCGAAAGCCGCCGTCGCCAGCAGCAACAGCCACGGGACCACGCCTGCGAACAGCTTTTCAGGGGTGATCAGCAGCAGCAGCGCACCGAGGAAACCGCCCGCGACGGCCGCGATCAGGATCGTGCGCAGCGCCATCGGCCCCTTGTGGCGCAGCTCGTGGCGGAAGGCCCAGGCGCTCGACAGATAGCCGGGCAGGGCGGCCAGCGTCGCGGTGGCATTCGCGGTGATCGGCGGCACGCCGGTCCAGACCAGCGCGGGGAAGGACAGGAACGTCCCGCCGCCCGCGACCGCATTCAAAGCGCCCGCCGCGAGACCGGCGAGCGCGAGGATCAGAAAAGACAGCATTATCTACCGTAATCAGCCAAGGTCAGGTGCGACCGGAACGACGATCCGTCCGCGCACCTTTCCATCGAGGAATTTCGGCGCGGTTGCAATCACGTCTTCCAAAGCGACTTCGGTCTCGATCGCGGCCAGCTTGTCCATGTCGAGATCGGCGGCCAGGCGACGCCATGCTTCGACGCGGTCTTTGAGCGGGCACATCACGCTGTCGACGCCTGCGAGCGTCACGCCGCGCAGGATGAAGGGGGCCACGGATGTCGGCAGGTTCATCGAGCCCGCCAGACCGCAAGCCGCGACGGTGCCGCGATAGGTCATCATCGACAGGACATTGGCGAGGACTTCGCCGCCGACCACATCGACAGCCCCGGCCCAGCGTTCCTTGTTCAGCGGGCGCGGCTTGCCCGAGACATCCTCGCGCGGAACGATCGAGGAAGCGCCGAGGCCCTTGAGGTAGTCTTCCTCTTCGGGGCGTCCGGTGACGGCGGCCACGGTATAACCGAGCTTGCCCAGAAGCGCGGTCGCCACGCTGCCCACGCCGCCGGTCGCGCCGGTCACGACGACCTCGCCGCTCTCGGGCGTCACGCCATGCGCCTCAAGCGCCATTACGCAAAGCATCGCCGTGTAGCCCGCGGTGCCGATCGCCATCGCCTGACGCAAGGAGATTCCGTCGGGCAGTTTCACCAACCAGTCGCCTTTCAGATGGGCGCGCTCGGCCAGCCCGCCCCAGTGTTTCTCGCCCACGCCCCAGCCGTTGAGCACGACCCGGTCGCCCTTGGCGAAATCGGGATGCTTGCTGTTGGCGACGATGCCCGAGCAGTCGATGCCCGGCACCATTGGGAAGCTGCGCACCACGGGGCCCGCGCCGGTAATCGCCAGCGCGTCCTTGTAGTTCAGCGTCGAGTAGGCGACGTCGACCGCCACCTCGCCCTCAGCCAGATCGGGCAGGTCGATTTCCTTGAGTGCGGCGCTCTGGGTCTCTTCGGGTTTCTCGATCAGAATGGCTTTGACCATGGGGTATCCTTTCAGCTTCGGGCTAGCCGCAGGAAGCCGTCGGTAAAACGGCGCAGCGGCTCGGGGTTGCGTTGAAGTTTGGTGCGCAGGACCGCGCCTTCCCAACCGGTCCAGAACAGCTCTGCGAGGGCGTCGGGGTCATGATCGGGGCCGATCTCGCCCGCCGCTTGCGCAGCGCGAAGGCAGGTCGCGGTGAGGCTTTGCCAGCGCTCGAACACCGCGATCAGGCGGGTGCGGAACTCCTCGGGCAGGCTGCCCATCTCCTGACCGAGATTGCCGATCAGGCAGCCGCGGCGAAAATCGAACCGGGCCATTCCGGCCTCGGCCTCTTCGGTGAAGGCAGTGAGCCGGGCGAGGGGGCTGAGGTCGGTGCGGTCGAAGGCGCGACGGAGCTTGTCTTCGAAATAGCTGCCATAGGCATCGATCAAGGCCGCGCCGAAGGCCGCTTTCGTCGGGAAGTAATGGTAGAAACTGCCCTTGGTAACACCAGCGGCGGCGGTGATCTCTTCGAGAGCGACGCTTGCGTATCCGCGCTCAGTCAATTGTGCGAGCCCCGCCCGGATCAGCGCCTTTCGGGCGTCCTGATCCTCCGGTTTGCGGCGCGGGCGGCCACGGCGCGATGGGGCTGGCGTAGCGGTCATGCGGAATTAATATACCATGTGGTATGATAAATCAATTGCCCCGATTTTCACCCTGCATCGCGCCGGGTTTCATCGATCTGCGGCAGCGCTCTGAACAGTAGCGCACGCTCTCCCAATCCCGGGCCCATTTCTTGCGCCACGCGAAAGGGCGGCCACAGCTGGCACAGAGCTTCGTCGGCAGATCGGATTTGCGGCGCATCTTCATTCAGGGCGGTACGCGGCGGGCGCGGCCCCGGATGACCCGCGCAAAAGAAAAGGGGCCGCCGCCGCGACCCCTCTCTCGTCCCTCTTCCCTGCGATCAGATCGCCGAGCTATGCCCGGCTTTCGACAGATCATAGGCATCGAAATGGCGCGCGATCATCCGGGTCAATGGGCGTGCCTTGACCGGAATGCGCAGTCCCTCCGCGCTCACCTGAACCATGTCGCCGAAATGCTCGGCGCAGGTGGCGAACAGCGCGGACAGCTCTTCCGGATCGGCGCCGAAGTCCTGCACCAGTTCCGCTGCGCTCACTTCGAAATCGCACATCAGCGCCTCGATCAGACGCGCGCGCATCTTGTCATCCGCGGTGAAGCGGTGCCCGCGCGAGGTCGAGAACCGATCCGCCCGGATCGCCGCGGTATGGGCTGAGGTGGCGGGTGCGTTCTGCGCGTAGCCCTGCGGGAAACGCGAGATCGACGAAGCGCCGAGCCCGACCAGCGCTTCGGCCTGATCGTCGGTATAGCCTTGGAAATTGCGCCGCAGCTTGCCGGCCCTCTGCGCGATCGAGAGGCCGTCCGTCGGCAGGGCGAAATGGTCGATGCCGATCTCGTCATAGCCGTCGGCCACGAACAATTCGCGCGCCACCTCAAAGAGCTTCAGGCGCTCCTGCGGGGTGGGCAGGTGGTCCGACGGGATCATGGTCTGGCGCCGCGCCATCCACGGCACATGCGCGTAGCCGTAAAGCGCCACCCGGTCGGGGCCGAGCGACAGCAGCTTCTGCACCGAGTCCGCGATCTTCGTCGGCGTCTGATGCGGCAGCCCGTACAGAATATCGGCGTTGAGGCTCGCGACATCGCGTTCGCGAATCATGTCGACCGCGGCCTTGGTGATCTCGTAGCTCTGATCGCGCCCGATAACGCCTTGGATTTGCGGGTCGAAATCCTGCACCCCGATCGAGGCGCGGTTCATTCCGGATTCGACCAGCGCGTCGATGCGCTCGGCGTCGATCTCATTCGGGTCGATCTCGACCGAGAATTCCGCACCTTCGCCCATGGGCACCGCGTCGAAGACCGCATCGGCGAGGCGACGCATCATGTCTCCGGGCATCAGCGTCGGCGTGCCGCCGCCCCAATGCAGCCGCGACATCGTGACGCCGGGGGCCAAGCGTTCCTTGAAAAGACGCAGTTCGGCCAGCAGCGTCTCGGCATAGGCGCGCACCGGTTCTTCGCTTTGCGTGCCTTGCGTACGGCAGGCGCAGAACCAGCACAGCCGGCGACAAAACGGCACGTGCATATAAAGGGAGATCGACGCACCTTCGGGGATCGCTTCGATCCAGTGCGCGAATTCCATCGGCCCAACATCGCCCGCGAAATGGGGGGCGGTGGGGTAGCTTGTGTAGCGGGGCACCCGTGCGTCGAAGAGCCCGAGCCGGGTCAGTTGCGATTCCTGTTCCATAGGCGTATCTTTAGATGTAAGACGCGCAACAGAATTTGACCCAGATCAAGCAATATCCACATGGCACATGATGACGTTCAGCCTGCTTCGCTCGCCTGCGGAGACTGCCCGATCCAACATCGCGCCGTGTGCGCACGATGCGATGCAGACGAGCTCGAACAGCTTGAGAAGATCAAATATTACCGGAGTTTCGAGGCAGGCCAGACGATTATCTGGGCCGGCGACCAGATGGATTTCGTGGCCTCGGTCGTCTCGGGCATCGCGACTCTGACGCAGACGCTCGAGGACGGGCGCACGCAGATGGTTGGCCTTTTGCTGCCTTCAGATTTCGTGGGCCGTCCCGGGCGCAACCGTGCCGCTTATAATGTGACCGCGACCACCGACATTCTGATGTGCTGCTTCCGCCGCAAGCCCTTCGAGGAGATGATGGAGCGCACGCCCCATATCGCGCAGCGCCTGTTGCAGATGACGCTCGACGAATTGGACGCGGCGCGCGAATGGATGCTGCTTCTGGGCCGCAAGACCGCGCGCGAGAAGATCGCCTCGCTGCTGTCGATCGTGGCGCGGCGCGATGCGTCGATCAACATGAGCCCCAGCGCCCGGCAGATGGTGTTCGATCTGCCGCTGACGCGCGAGGCGATGGCCGATTACCTCGGGCTGACGCTCGAGACGGTGAGCCGTCAGATGTCCGCGCTGAAACGCGACGGGGTAATCGAGCTGCAGGGCAAGCGCCATGTCACCGTGCCGGATATGGATCGGCTGCTGCTGGAAGCAGGTGATGACAGCGACGGCGGTTTCCTCATCTGAGCATCCGTCCGATCAGGGGGACACGCACTGCCGATAGGTGAGGGGCTTCATCGAGTCCCGCGTGATATCCTGACGCGAGAGGTAGATGCCCGTGCTCGACAGGGTCAGCACGATGTCGCGCTGCCATGTTTGTCCTTCGCCAGTGAAATTCCACCGCGCCCGCACCACGCGGTCGGTCGCGCTGTCGATCTCGGAGAGCTTGGCCTGCGACTCGTAGAATTGCAGGCTGTCCGGCTTCACCACCATCAGCCCCTTGTTGTCATCGCGCGAGCCGTCGCAATCGGCCTTCGTCAGCCCCCAGCGCCCGACCATGCCCTCCGGCAGCGTCGTGGGCATCGCCCCGTCTTGTTTCGGCGTCATCTCCTGACAAGCGGCGAGCAGGGCGAGGCTGGCGAGAAGGGCGGGTAGGATATGGCGGGTCATTGGGGGCTCCGGTCTTTATTTAACCAGCCAACCCGTCAGCGCGACCCGGGTTCCGCGCAGGGCAGGGATGTCGCGACAAGGTCGCGAATTCGTGCGGGTTCTGCCCCGGTTTCGGCACTGTCGTTAGGTAAACAAGGGGTGGCAGCATCGAGGAAGGTCTTATGCGTATCCTGTTTACTTGTTTCTTCCTCGTTGCCGCTCCAGGCCTGAGTGTGGCGCAGCCATTGTCGCAGAGTATGGCGCAATGCTCGGGCCTGTTTCACGGCGTCGGCACGATGATGTCCGACCCCGCGCGGGCGGAAAAGCTCGACCGGGCGGGGATGATCTGGCGAGGCGCGGCGATCAAGCAGGCCGAGGCTGAAGGGCGCACGGATGCCGCCAGCTGGGTCGCGGTTCATCAGCGTGAAAGCTTTGACGACTGGCGCGGGCGCGGCAAGATGGCGGCCTTCTCGCAGGACTTCCGCGACTGGGCCAGCTATTGCCGCAAGCTCGGCAAGGCGAAGGGCATAAAGACCGACTTCGGGTCATGAAAACGGCGCCCCGAGAGGCGCCGTCATCCGTTCAGAAAGGTGGCGCGCTCAGTGCGCCATGATCACCGGAACCTCTGCCATCTCGAGCATGTGGCGCGTCGCCCCGCCCAGGATCGCTTCGCGGAAGCGCGAATGGCCGTAAGCCCCCATCACGATCGCATCGGCCTCGCTGTCGCTGACATGACGGTTGAGTACGTCCGACACGCGCGGCATGGTCTTGGCCAGCACCGACACCTCGGCATGGACGCCGTGACGCGCCAGCATCTGGCTGAGCTGGCCGCCGGGATCGGAGCGCTCGGGCCCATGCGCGGGCGGGTCGATTACGGTGATATCGACCAGATCGGCCGATTTGAGGACGGGCAGGGCGGCGCGGACGGCGCGCATCGCCTCATGCGATTGATTCCACGCGATAACGACGCGCTTGGCGGGCATGTCGCCGTTATACCCGTCGGGCACGATCGCGACCGGAACCTGCCCCTCGAAGAGCGCGGCTTCGACCGCGGCCTCGATTTCCGGCCCGCGGCCCTCGCCATAGGGGCGGCCCATCACGACCAGATCGGCGAAGCGGGCGCGCTGCCCGACAACGGTCGGCATCGCGCCGATTTGCGAGACGACCGCATCGACGCCCCAGCGGATATCTTCGGCTTCGAGCCGCGCGCGCACAGCGGTCTCGGCATTGCGCGCATCGTCCTGCGCGCGGTCCATCGTTTCCTGCTGCACGAAGGCGGTCGCGCCCGCGTAGTAATATCCAGTCTGCGTGCGGTCCACGCCGAGGCAGAGCACGTCGAGATGGGCGTCGCGCCGCCGGGCGACGGCCACGGCGGTATCGATTTGCGTCGCGGCCGCCTTGGGATCCGTGACGATCGTGAGAAGTGTCTTGTAAGCCATGGGTCCTGTCCTTGCGCCAAAAGCGAATAAGCATGTGAGACCAGAGCCTAACCCGAAGAGATCGGCCGCACTTTGACGCGGATCAAGGGAGGTGCCCGTCATATCACATAACTGCGACCGAATGGCGCACTGTGATCGCGAGCATTTGATGCAGATCAAGGCATCGTGCATACCCTCGGACCACAAGGACTCCAGTCAAGCCCAGGAGGATTCTCGGTTTACGAGGGTGCCGCAGGGGCAGACCAGACGAAGGGACGCACAAAATGTGGGATTATATCAAGCTGATCGCGCTTGGCCTTGTGGCGGTTCTGGCCGCCATTGCGGCCGGCTACGCGCGCGATCTTGCCTATCAGGTGAATGCAGTCGAGGTCATGCTGGCCGCGGCCATCGCATTCATCTGGGTGCTTCGCACCATGGGGAGCCGCCAGCCGGTGGCTCAGAACGAGTATTTCGACGGCGTGGTTCGCGCCGGGGTGATCGCGACGACCTTCTGGGGTGTCGTGGGCTTCCTGGTCGCCGTCATTATCGCCTTCCAGCTGGCCTATCCGGCGCTCAATTTCGAATGGGCACAGGGCTATCTGAACTTTGGCAAACTGCGCCCGCTGCATACGTCGGCGGTGATTTTCGCTTTCGGTGGCAACGCGCTGATCGCATCGTCGTTCTACGTGGTGCAGCGCACCTCGGCAGCGCGGCTGTTCGGTGGCAACGGCCTCGGCTGGTTCGTGTTCTGGGGCTATAACCTGTTCATCGTACTCGCCGCGACCGGCTACATCCTCGGCGCAACGCAGTCGAAGGAATATGCCGAGCCGGAATGGTATGTCGACATCTGGCTGACGATCGTCTGGGTCGCTTATCTGCTGGCCTTCCTCGGCACGATCTTCAAGCGCAAGGAACCCCATATCTACGTCGCCAACTGGTTCTACCTGTCCTTCATCGTGACCATCGCGATGCTGCACATCGTGAACAACCTGTCGATCCCGGTCTCGTTCTTCGGTTCGAAGTCGGTTCAGGTCTTCTCGGGCGTGCAGGACGCGATGACGCAGTGGTGGTACGGCCACAACGCGGTGGGCTTCTTCCTGACCGCAGGCTTCCTGGGCATGATGTATTACTTCGTGCCGAAGCAGGCTGAACGTCCGGTCTACTCCTACAAGCTGTCGATCGTGCACTTCTGGGCGCTGATCTTCCTGTACATCTGGGCCGGTCCGCACCACCTGCACTATACGGCGCTGCCCGACTGGGCCTCGACGCTGGGCATGACCTTCTCGGTGATCCTGTGGATGCCCTCCTGGGGTGGCATGATCAACGGTCTGATGACGCTCTCGGGCGCATGGGACAAGCTGCGCACCGATCCGATCATCCGCATGATGGTGGTGTCGGTCGGCTTCTACGGCATGTCGACCTTCGAAGGCCCGATGATGTCGATCAAGGCGGTGAACTCGCTGTCGCACTACACCGACTGGACGATCGGTCACGTGCACTCGGGTGCGCTCGGCTGGAACGGCATGATCACCTTCGGCATGCTCTACTTCCTCGTGCCGCGTCTTTGGGCACGTGAAGGGCTCTACTCGCTGAAACTGGTCAGCTGGCACTTCTGGCTCTCCACCATCGGGATCGTGCTCTATGCCGCTTCGATGTGGGTCGCCGGGATCATGCAGGGCCTGATGTGGCGCGAAGTGGACAGCCAGGGCTTCCTCGTGAACGCCTTCGCCGACACCGTGGCCGCCATGCATCCGATGTTCGTGGTCCGTGGTCTGGGCGGTGTGCTCTACCTCACGGGTGGCATCATCATGGCCTACAATCTGTGGATGACCGTCGCTCGTCAGCCGCGCGTGGAATCGCGTTCGGTTGCCGCCGTGCCGGCTGAATAAGGAGAGGAACAGATGGGACTTCTCGACAAGCACAGTGTTCTTGAAAAGAACGCCACGCTCCTGCTGATCTTCGCCTTCCTGGTCGTCACGATCGGCGGCATCGTGGAGATCGCACCGCTCTTCTACCTCGAAAACACCATCGAGGACGTCGAAGGGGTGCGGCCCTACACGCCGCTGGAGCTCACCGGGCGCGATATCTACATCCGCGAGGGCTGCTATGTCTGCCACTCGCAGATGATCCGCCCGATGCGCGACGAAGTGGAGCGTTACGGCCATTACTCGCTGGCAGCGGAGTCGCAATACGACCACCCGTTCCAGTGGGGCTCGAAGCGGACGGGGCCCGACCTCGCCCGCGTCGGGGGGCGCTACTCGGATGCCTGGCATGTGGATCACCTGACCAATCCGCAGTCGGTCGTGCCGGAATCGGTGATGCCGAAATACGGCTTCCTGCTCAATCGCATGGTCGATCCCGCGCATATCGACGAGCGGCTCTCGACCGATGCGATGGTGGGCGTGCCCTACACTTCGGACATGATCGAGAACGCCAAGGCGGACTTTGCCGCTCAGGCCGATCCGAACAGCGACTATGACGGGCTGATGGAGCGTTATCCCAACGCGACGAACGTCCGTAATTTCGACGGTCGCCCGGGCATTTCCGAGATGGACGCACTCGTCGCCTATCTGCAGGTGCTCGGCACCATGGTCGATTTCTCGACCTTCGAACCCGTGGCCAGCCGGTAAGGGGAGCTGATCAATGGACTATCACATCTTCAGGGAATTCGCGGACAGCTGGTTTCTGATCTTCATGTTCGTCTTCTTCCTGGCCGTCGTGGCCTGGGTCTTCCGGCCCGGTTCGCGCAAGACCTACGAAGATACGTCCGAGATCCCGTTCCGGCACGAAGACAAACCCGCCAATGCCTCGGAGGCCGGCGAGAGCCGGTCCTCCAAGGACTGACGGCGCCACGTTGTAAGGAGGCGTGGAGAACATGAGCAAGAGACCAAGCAAGCACAAGCACGAGGTCGAGACCACGGGTCACCAGTGGGACGGCATCGAGGAATACAACAATCCGCTGCCCAAATGGTGGCTGT
>MDSW01196070.1_pt1 | contig 25318 bp, 25 predicted proteins | sample 811171 | NCBI WGS metagenome assembly MDSW01 (sample SAMN05326641, study PRJNA326480) | marine metagenome | isolation source: seawater | place: Atlantic Ocean: North West | collected 2012 | reverse complement strand
TAGAATATGCCCGGGTGGTGGAATTGGTAGACACAAGGGACTTAAAATCCCTCGAAGGCAACTTCGTGCCGGTTCGAGTCCGGCCCCGGGCACCATCTAATAATTTAGTCTTCTTTTAGTATGAAGAAAGTGAAGCAAAAAAAAACTATCTGGCTGCTTATTTATACTAAAGCTAATGAAGAAGAAAAAGCTAATGCAAATCTTCAGAAACAAGGATTTAAAACTTATTTACCTTTAATACCTTCTAACAAAAAGAACAAATCTCTAATACCTGTATTCCCAAGATATCTATTTGCTGAGATTGACCTTGATTTAGGAAATTGGACTTCTATTAATTCTACTTATGGGGTACACAGTATTGTATTATTTTCTGAAAAGCTTACTTCAATTCCCTCGAGCATAATTGAGAAAATAAAGACAAAGCTTGATCAACCTGGCATGTATAAAGAAAAAATTCATATTTTAGAACACCAAAAAGGAGATCAAGTTCATATCAGCAAAGGAAAATTTTCAGGAATAGATGCAATCTTTTTATCCAATAAATCAAAAGATAGAGTAAGGCTTCTATTGAAATTCCTAAATACAAGTGTAATCACAGAATTATCTAGATTTGATATAAAGCAAAAAGAACTTATAGAAAATTTTAAACTTTAAAGTCGACCTTAGTTCAAATATTGAACTCACTATAGTACAATAGTTATGTTCAATTAATGAACGCTCAAAATAAAAGATAAATCAATGAGCTGCTATAAAGCAATTCATTGCGGTAGCTATTGAAGAAAAGAAAAAATCATTCCGAAGTTGAGTTAGAAATCTTAAGAAAGATAGAGGAAAATCCCAATCTTACTCAAAGAGAGATAGCCCAAGAACTAGACCTGAGTTTAGGAAAAATCAATTATTTAATCAAAGCTCTTCTTACTAAAGGCTTAGTAAAGATTAAAAATTTTAAAAGATCGGACAATAAACTAGGTTATTTATATTTACTAACAAATGCGGGCATGGATACAAAGAAAAAATTGACTATGCTATTTCTTCAAAGGAAAGCTGAAGAATTTGATAAACTAAAGAAAGAAATGGAAGAAATGGATAATTTATGAATAAACTAGAAAATAAGTCCTCAAACAATTATCAACCCATAGGTGAAGTTGATCTGATGGAGATTTTTAATATAATCTGGGAAAGTAAAATATTTATTGTTATTTTCACAACTATTTTTGCTCTAATCACTATATTATATTCTTTAAATATTCCTAACTATTACACTTCCAAGTCTGTTGTTATAGCAAGAGATTCGCAAAATCAAAGTTCCTTTTCACAATATTCTGGATTGGCCTCTCTTGCAGGAGTTAGTATCCCTTCCTCAAATGATAGGTCAGTGCATGAGGTAATCGAAATTATTCAGTCAAGAGAATTTGTAAAACATTTAATAAAATTTGATAAAGTTTTACCTTCGATAATTGCTGCAGAAAGTTATGAAACATCATCTCAGAAATTATATTTTGATCCTGAAGTTTATGATGCAAACACTGAAACTTGGACAAGAGAGCCTTCTATAAATAGAAGTTCTAGACCCTCTCATTTAGAAGCCCATAAGCAGTATATCGATAATATGCTTTCCCTTTCATTAGATCAAAAGAAAGGTCTAATTTTTATAGAAATTGAACACATTTCTCCTATTTTTGCTAAAAACTTTTTAGAGCTTGTTATAAGAGAGGCTAATTCACTAAATAAGGCAATAGATATTGATAGTTCTAGTAAGGCATTAAATTATCTAAAAGCACAATTAGCTGAAACTAGCTTAGTGGAAATTAAAAAATCTATTAATCAGTTAATTGAGGCACAGCTTGAGACACAGATGATGGCAAGTATACATGATGAATACAGCCTGATTTCTTTAGAGCCGCCTTTTGTTCCTGAAGATAAGACAAGACCTAGTAGATCATTTATGGTTATAGTTGGTTCTCTTTTGGGAGGACTCTTAAGTGTATTTTTTGTTTTAATGAGGTATTTCTTATTTAATAAAGGTACAGAAAATACATAAAAATATTAGGATATCTTTGCCTGTATTATAAAAATATTAGTAATAATTTTTAGGTATAACATTTGTGAAACCACTTTTGGTATTAGCTGGAGGATATGGTACCAGGCTCCGGCCTCTTGTCTCAGAAGTTCCAAAGCCTCTTGCCCCTGTTTCTGGTAAACCATTTCTTTACTATCTTATTAAGAATTGGGCATTACAGGGCGTAAAAGATTTTAGGTTTCTTTTACACTATGAGGCAAACCAAATTGAAACTCTATTAAATCATTTATCCTTTCTTCCTGAATTCGCTGAAATCCAATTTAGATCAGTTGTAGAACATAAACCGCTTGGCACTGGAGGTGCAATTTTAAATGCAATTGAATCTTTTGGTATATCAGAGGCATTTTTGATTGCCAATGCAGATACTTGGCTGGGTTCAGGAATAAAGAGATTATCTGATGAAACATCTCCAACAATAGCAGCAGTAAAAGTACCCGATATAAAAAGGTATGGTTCTATAGATTTTGAAGATAATAGAGTTATAAAGTTTCTTGAAAAGTCAGAGATTTCAGGTGAAGGGTATATCAATTCTGGTTTATGTCATTTATTACCTGAAATTTTTGATGACTTTGAGACAGGAACTTACTTTTCTCTAGAAAAGGAAATCTTTTCTAAGCTTACGTCCTCAAATCAACTTAGAGTTATTAAGCTAAATGAAAGTTTTATTGATATTGGGATTCCAGAAGATTATTTACGGTTTTGCAGATGGATAGACTCGGGAAAAAGTTATGATATTTGATGTAGATAAATATGTAATAAATGCTAATGCATCCGTGAGGGATGCTATGAAAAAGGTTGATGACAACCAATATGGTTTTATATTTGGATGCGACGACAGTATGAAAATTGTTGGATTAGCCACCGATGGTGATATACGCAGAGCCTTAATTGATGGCATCACCCTAGATGCATCTATATCTGAATGCTTAAATCCAAGTTTTGTTTCAGCAGATGTTACTGCATCCAGACAACAATTAATTAAAAAATTAGATAGTCACATTAACTTTATACCTATTCTAGATCTTTCTGGCAGATTAAACTCTATTATATCTAATGACTTTCTGCCTCTAGAGGACGAGAAGTCTATTTATATTCGCTCTCGTGCCCCGGTAAGAGTTAGTTTTGGAGGTGGAGGATCAGATCTAACCCATTTTTTTGAAGATAGTTCTGGTGCAGTAATAAATACCGCTATTTCTATCTATAGTCATGCAGTAATGAAGGTTAGAGAAGATTCAAAGATAATTATTAATTCTCTTGACCTTGACGCAACTCTTTTCGCCGAAAACTTGGAAGAAGCTTTAATGGATGAAGGACCATTTGGATTGATTCAATCTATTTTGCATGTTGTCAGGCCCAGTTATGGTTTTGAATTATTTCTTTATTCAGATTTTCCACTTGGTTCTGGGTTAGGAGGATCTGCTACTCTTTCTGCTGCAGTGCTTGGCTGTTTCAATAAGCTTAAAACTGATCAATGGAACCAACACGAAATAGCAGAAATAGCTTTCCAGGCTGAAAGGATACATTTAGGCGTAGCTGGAGGCTGGCAAGATCAGTATGCTGCAGTGTTTGGAGGTTTCAATTTTATTGAATTTAGTTCAGAAGATAACATTGTTAGTCCCATCAGATTGCATCAAGATGTAGCTTTAGAACTTGAAGAAAGTTTGGTCCTATGTAATACGGGTGTGGATCATAGTTCAGGCGAAATCCATGAAAATCAAAGAAAGGCAATGGCTTCAGATTCTGTTAAAGACCTAGTTAAGAAGAATGTTGAATTAACTTATTCAACTAGAAAGTATTTATTACGAGGTGATCTTGTAAAATTTGGAGAATGTTTAGATAAGGCATGGAGATTAAAAAAGAATTTTAGTGATATGATCTCCAACAAATATATTGATGATATCTATGAAGGTGCTCTAAAAAGTGGTGCTAGTGGAGGAAAATTATTGGGAGCTGGCGGAGGAGGATTCTTTATTTTTTATGTCAGTCCATTTAAAAAACAGAATTTGATGAAGTATCTCATGTCTAAAAACTTAAAAATACAACCATTTACTTTTGAATCAGATGGTTTAAAAAGCTGGATAACCAGAGAAAATTTTACTGATAATTCATTAAAAGATTGAAGTCATGCAAATTGGTAATTTCAAAATAGGTGCAAAGAGTGTTTTTGTTATCGCAGAAATAGGTAACAATCATAATGGAAGTCTAGAGCTAGCTCTGGAGATGGTTGATTCAGCTCTTCAAGCTGGTGCAGATTGTGTTAAATTCCAAATGCGAAACATGTCTTCAGTATACAGAAAGAAGAGTCTAGCTAAACAAGGCGAAGATCTTGGAACTGAATATGTATTAGATCTCTTGGAAAAGTTTCAATTATCTGAAGAAGAGCATAAAAAGGTTGCTGAATATTGCAATAAAAATGGAATTATCTATATGTGTACCCCTTGGGATACCGATAGTGTAGATACATTAGAATCCCTTAAAGTTCAGGCTTATAAAATAGCCTCTGCCGATTTAACCAACCTGCCACTAATTGAAAAACTAATAAGAACAAAAAAACCCCTAATTCTGTCAACCGGGATGAGTTCTGTTGAAGAGATTCAAGTTACTACTAACTTTCTAAATACTAGAAATGCTGAATTTATATTATTGCATTGCAATAGTACATATCCGGCTCCATTTCATGATATCAATCTCAACTGGATAAAGAAACTGAAAGATATTCACTCTTTTGTAGGTTATTCTGGTCATGAGAGGGGAGTTGCTGTTACCTTGGCGGCTATAAGCCTTGGTGCAAAAGTTGTGGAAAGACATTTCACTTTTGACCGCAACATGGAAGGCCCTGATCATGCTGCCAGTTTGGAACCTAGAGAATTTAAGGAACTAGTAAAAGGTATTAGAGAAATAGAGGAAGCTTTAGGGGATGGCCTTGAACGTACGATTTCTCAAGGAGAAATGATCAATAGAGAAAATTTAGCTAAAAGTTTAGTTGCATCTATGCCGCTGTCCAAGGGCACTATAATTGAAGAACACCATATAAAGGTTCTTAGCCCAGGTCAGGGTTTATCTGCTCAAAATTATGAGAAACTTCTAGGTAGGAGAGTACATAGAGATATATTGGAAGAAGGATACTTCTATTCTTCTGATCTTGAAGATATTAGGACAGAACCCAAAAACTATAAATTCAGCCGTCCTTGGGGTGTACCAGTTCGATACCATGATTTTTCTGAGTACAAAGCTAAGATCAGTCCTGACATAATTGAGTTTCATCTTTCATACTCTGATTTAGATTTGAATATAGAAGAATATCTTAAAGAGGAGTATCAATGTGGCTTCGTTGTCCATGCTCCTGAGCTATTTTCTGAGAGTCGACTTATGGATTTAGCCTCTCCAAATGAAGAGTACCGACAATTTTCTGTAAAAGAGACTCAGCGCGTAATCAACATAACACGATCTTTAAAGAGATTTTTCCCTAACACTAACCGTCCTATGATAGTCGCTAATATTGGTGGTTTTACCATGGATGAATTATTACCCAACAATCAATTGAATGAATACTATGAGAGATTTGGTAAAAGCCTTTTAGAGCTAGATAAAGAGGGCATTGAATTAATACCTCAAACTATGGCTCCTTTCCCTTGGCATTTTGGTGGCCAACGATATCAGAATCTATTTGTCCACGCTGATGAGTGTCAATATTGGTGTAAAAAACTCAATTTAAGGATGTGTTTTGATATTTCACATTCTCGATTAATGAGTAATCATTTCGGCGTAGATTTCTATGAATTTGCTGAAAAGATTGCTCCAATAACAGGGCATTTACATCTTGGAGATGCGTCGGGTGTTAATGGTGAAGGCCTGCAAATAGGAGAGGGAGATATAGATTTTAAGCGATTAGGTTCTATTCTAGATACTCACTGTCCTGAAGCTTCTTTCATTCCAGAGATCTGGCAAGGGCATAAAAATGAGGGTGAAGGTTTTTGGATAGCATTAGAACGTTTAGAAAAAATAATGGGAGGAGGTATTAATGACTATAGCAATAGTTAAATCAACAATTCAATCTTCAATAGATACAAAAGAGCAGCTTCTAAATGATAACAACCTCATGAAACAGATTGCTTCTTTGGCTGAAAGGTGTACTGCGGCTTTGGAAATTGGAGGTAAGATCATATTTTGCGGTAATGGAGGCAGTTTTGCTGATGCTCAGCATCTCTCTGCTGAGTTTACTTCTAGGTTCTTATTTGATCGGCCAGGCCTTCCTTCTTTAGCTTTGGGAACCAATAGTTCAGCAATGACTGCAATCGGTAATGACTATGGTTATGAAAATGTATTTGCCCGAGAAATTCAGTCTATAGCAACACCTTCTGATATTCTTATTGCTATAACTACAAGTGGCAACAGCGGTAATATACTGAAGGCATTGAATGCTGCCAAAGAAGTTAATCTACCTTCAATCGTTTTTACTGGTGCCGGAAAAGGTATGCTTCCTGATAATTTAGAAACTATCAATGTTCCATCTACCGATACAGCAAGAATTCAAGAATGTCATATTTTGATAGGACATATAATATGTGGGATTGTTGAAGAAAATATATTCAATGAGTTGAAGCCGTAGGTTTTTTTAGTGATAAAAGAAAACTGCCGAATTGTATTAATACTCCAGGCTAGGATGGGGTCAACTAGATTGCCTGGTAAATCTTTAATGGATTTGGCTGGAGCTCCTTTAGTTAGTCGCATTTTAGAACGAGTTAAACGTTGCAAGACTTTAGATGAAATAGTTTTAGCTATCCCTAATACTGAACATGATAAGGCTTTAGAATCAGTAGCTAATGACATCGGTGTTAAATGTTTTATAGGGTCTGAGAATGATCTTGTTGACAGATATTATAAGGCAGCATTGCAGTTTCAGGCTGATATTGTGGTTAGAATTCCTGCAGACAATACTACGCCACAACCCGAAGAAATAGATAGGATAATTAATCATCATATATCTTTAAATCGACCCGGTTTTTCTTCAAATCTATCTGTCATTAATAACTCTGGTTATCCAGATGGGATTGGGGCAGAGGTTTTTGATTTTGCCCTTTTAGAGGATGTTCATCAAACAGTTACTGAGGTTTTTAAAAGAGAACATGTACATCTTAATTTTTACAATTATGAAACCGGACAAACTGTAGATCCAAGCTGGTGCCCCGTTAGCACAGTTCAGTGCCCTAAAGAATTTAGAAGACCTGATCTTATACTTGATGTAAATACAAAAGAACAATATGAATTCATGAAAGAGCTTTATGAAGCTTTGTATCCTAGAAATCCATTCTTTACTATTACAGACATCATTGCTTGGTATGACCATGAATACTTATCTAAAGTATAAAATCTAATTGAGGAACAAAATACATCTTTTAAGGAGTAACAAATATGACAAGTGACGTTAGATTAGTAAGTTTTAATGGTGAGTTGGTTCCGGAAACAGAAGCAAAGGTTTCTATTTACGATTCTGCTCTAATGTTTGGTGATATGGTATTTGAGATGACAAGATCATTTGATAAGAAACAATTTAAGCTAGAAGATCATGTAAGCAGGCTATACGCAGGACTTAAGATACTTCGAATACCTATAGAGCTTACCCAGACTCAGATGATAGATGAGTGTCATAGAACGGTTGAAGCAAATGATCATCTATTTCAAAATGATGATGAGCATAGACTTATGATTGATGTTTCAAGGGGTTTGCTTGGAATCTATCAGAATATCGAAGGTTTACACAAAGGAACAAATATAATTATCGCTGATTTCCCTCTTCGTTGGACTGTTGCAACCATGGGGCCTTTGTTTGAAACCGGTATAAATATGGTTATTACTTCGCAAAGAGCTATTCCGGCTTCGCTAATGGATCCTAAAATTAAGAATCGAAGCCGCTTATTTTATCTCATGGCTAATATCGAGGCCTCTCAAATGGCTGGTGATAATAACTGGGCTCTATTATTAGGTACGGATGGGTTTATTACTGAAGGTACTGGAGATAACTTCTTTATTGTTAAAGATGGTGTTGTTATAACACCAGAAGGCAGAGATGTTTTGAGAGGTGTGTCCCGAGAATATGTAATGAAAGAGTTATGTAGAGATCTAGACATTCCATGCATTGAAAAGAATATAGACCCTTACGATGTTTATACATCTGATGAGGCATTCATTACAGGCACCCCATTTTGTATGTTGCCAGTAACCTCATTGAATAATTTAGATATAGGTGATGGTAAAGTCGGTCCTATATTTTCTAAACTTATAAATCTTTGGAGTGAGAATACGGGTATTGATATCATCAAACAAATTACGACATGGGACTTAGATAATCAAGTTGAAGAGGGTGATGATGTACCCACTCCTTATAGATTTAGTAAAAAATGATGAGCCAAGTTGGTTTTATGCAAGGCCGATTGTCACCAATTGTTGACGGAAAAATTCAGTCATTTCCTTGGGACAATTGGCAAAATGAAATTATTTTGGCTAAAAAAATAGGTTTGAATTTAATGGAGTGGACTCTAGATCAAGAGAGATTGTATGAAAACCCACTTATGACTTTAGATGGTCAGAAAGAGATTCTGTCTTTATGTAAAAATTATAATTTTTTTATACCATCACTTACAGGTGATTGTTTTATGCAAGCCCCTTTTTGGAAAGCATCTGATCAATCAGACAAGGATAGCTTACAAGAAGATTTCCTTGCTATCTTAAATTCATGCAGTAAGGTTGGTATAAGATTCATTGTTGTTCCTCTAGTGGATAATGGAAGTTTAAGTGATCAAAATCAAGAAGATTGTTTAGTTGAATTTTTACATGAACAAGAAGATAAAATATCTAATCTTGGAATTAAGATTATTTTCGAATCGGACTTTAAGCCAGCCAATCTACTTCGATTTATATCACGTCTTAGCAAAGTAAATTTTGGAATAAATTATGACATTGGGAATAGCTCAGCTCTCGGATTCAATCCTGTTAAGGAATTTCAAGCCATAGGCAATAGAATTTTTAATGTTCATGTAAAGGACAGACCTTTAAATGGGACAACCGTTCCTTTGGGCGATGGAGATGCTAATTTTCCTCTTGTTTTTGAACTTTTACACTCATATAACTACTCTTATAATTATATTCTTCAGACCGCTAGAGCTAAGGATGGTGATCACTCTTCTGCCCTTTCTCGCTATAATAGATCTGTAAAAAATTGGATGAATAATAGTGGATCTTAATTTAAAAGGCTTGCGTGTCTTTGTGTCAGGGTCTTCTCAAGGCATAGGTAGGGGTATTCTTGAGGCCTTTTTAAATGAAGGGTGTTTAGTTGTATCTAACGCAAGAAATGAAGAATTTTTAACTGAATCAATCCATAATCTAGAAAACTGTTTTAGTGTTATAGGTGATGTATCTGATCCTGAGCAGGCAAATGAGATTGTCACTAAGGCTGTTAATCTTATAGGAGGCATAGATATATTGATTTGCAACGTTGGTAACGGAACGTCAGTTGAACCTGGAAAAGAAAGCTATAAAGAATGGCAAAGAATGTTTGGAGTAAATTTCTTTAGTACAACTAATTTAGTAGAAGCTGCTACAAAAGAGTTAAAGAAATCAAAAGGTGTAATTCTTTGTATTTCTTCCATTTGCGGTTTGGAAGTAATTCCTGGCGCACCTGTAACTTATTCAGTAGCAAAAGCTGCTTTGAATGCCTATATTCGAGGAATCTCTCGTCCGTTAGCAGAGAATGGAGTCAGAATTAATGGGATTGCTCCAGGAAATATTTTATTTCCTGGATCAGTATGGGAAAAGAAAATGGAAGATAATTCACTTTTAGTGAAAAAAATGCTTAAACAGAATGTGCCTTTAAATAAAATGGGTACCGTTGATGATGTTGCAAATCTTGCCTTATGGCTGTCATCACCTGTCAGTGAGTTTGTAACTGGAGCAGTTTTTAATAGCGATGGTGGACAAACAAGATTTTAAGATTCAACAGGAATTAAGTTTATGTCATTTGAAAAGTATAACCTCACGGGCAAAACTGCTCTAATCACTGGGAGCGCCGGCTTGTTAGGGCTTCAGAATGCTTCTGCTCTTTTAGAGGCAGGAGCTCAAGTAGTTCTGACTGATATAAAATCAAATGATTTGTTGATAGCTAAGCAGGAGTTAGAACAAACTTTCAATAATCAACTAATCCATATACATAATATGGATGTGACCAGCAAAGAGAACATTCAAGAGGCATTTAAAGATTTAAAAAACCAAAATATACGTATTGATATTTTAATAAATAATGCAGCGATAGACCCGAAAGTTGATGATGATAGCGGCATCATAGAGTCTTCCAGATTGGAGGAATTTGACCTAGCGCAATGGAATTTACAGATAAATGTAGGACTCACAGGCGCATTTCTATGCAGTCAAGTATTTGGTTCTGCTATGGCTAATGACGGGAAAGGGGGAGTGATATTAAATATTGCTTCAGACTTGTCTGTTATTTCTCCCGATCAACGCCTGTACTTTAAAGAAGGAATCAAGAAAAGCTTTCAACCTGTCAAGCCAGTTACCTATTCGGTAATAAAGGCTGGACTAGTAGGACTGACCAAGTATTTAGCGACTTATTGGCCTGAAGAAGGTGTTAGGTGTAATGCTTTATCTCCGGGTGGAATTTATAATGGTCAAGGTAATGACTTTGTATCCAGAGTTGAATCGTTGATACCTATGGGCAGAATGGCTGAAAAAGATGAGTATCGCTCTACTGTTCAATATATGTGTTCGGATGCTTCAACATATATGAATGGTCAGAATATTGTTGTTGATGGAGGCAGATCTGTTTGGTGAGTAATTTATAAACTCTTAAAAATAAGGTTATTTATTCTAGACAGAGCTTCCTAAATTATAAAATTACACACTTACACGAAGATTAATATGTCAAATTCAGACTATCTGTTATCTCTTGTTCGCCTATGGGGACATGTAGAACCGAGGCGAAGAAATCAATATAAAGTATTATTTTTTTTCATGGTGATAGCTTCTTTTGCGGAGGTGGTTAGTATTGGCGCAGTAATACCTTTCATAGGCGCATTAGCTTCTCCTGAGTTAATTTTTGATCATCCTATGGCGCAAACTTTTATCCAAATACTTAATTTAAAAGAACCCAGCGAGTTATTGCTTCCACTAACCATAGTTTTTGTACTATGCGCGGTATTATCTGGATTTATCCGTTTAGGTTTACTTTGGTTACAAACGAGAATCGTTTTTGCTACTGGTGCAGATTTAGGCTTTAGCATTTATAACAAAACTCTGTATCAACCTTATGCAGTGCATGCAGCAAGAAATAGTAGTGAAGTTATTTCAGGAATTTCTATAAAAGTAAATACGGTTGTCGGTGAAACTATGCTCCCTCTCACTTCGCTTGTAAGTTCTATATTGATATTGATAGCAATTCTGAGTGTTTTGTTGGTCATAGACCCTGTTGTTGCTTCACTCAGTTTTATTGGCTTTGGACTGTTCTATGCCGCAGTGATGCTATTGTCTAAAAGATCTCTCTCAAGACATAGTCAAAGAATAAATGATGAATTAACTCGTGTAATTAAGGTTTTACAAGAGGGACTAGGCGGCATTCGAGATGTTCTGATTGATGGAACACAAGACACTTACTCCAAATACTTTAAAGAAGCAGATATTCCTCTTCGTAGAGCTCAAGGTAGTGTTCATGTGATTAAGTTTGGGCCACGTTATATTATTGAAGCGCTAGGTATATTACTTATATCTGTTTTAGCTTATCTTCTTACCACTCAAAAAACTGGTTTTGCATCAGCTTTACCTATCTTGGGAGCAATGGCACTTGGTGCCCAACGTCTTCTACCTACAATACAAATGATTTATTCTTGTTGGGCTGCTATGCGCGCTTCCGAGGTTGTATCAAATGAAGTTATAGATCTTTTGGATCAACCTTTACCAAAATTTCCATACATTTCTAAAGAACATAATTTGCCTTTTGAGCAAGACATTACCTTAAAGAATTTAACCTTTAGATATGAAGAGAATAGTCCTTGGATATTCCAAGAAGAAGTTAATCTTACTATTCCAAAAGGTAGTAGAGTTGGTTTTATTGGAGCCACTGGTAGTGGAAAAAGCACTTTACTAGATATAATTATGGCTCTACTGCAACCGACAAGCGGTTCATTAGCCATTGATGGAACAACTATAACTGATAAAAATTTTCGTAGTTGGCAAGATCACTTATCTCATGTACCTCAATTTATTTTTTTAACTGATAGCACTATTGCTGAGAATATAGCTTTTGGAATACCTTTTAAGGATATAGATCATGACCTAGTTCACAAAGCAGCTCAAGAAGCTCAAATAGCTGAAACAATTGAGTCATGGAGTGACCAATATAATACTATAGTAGGCGAACGGGGTACTCGTTTATCAGGAGGCCAACGCCAGAGACTAGGTATTGCTAGGGCGCTGTATAAGCAAAACAGTGTCATAGTGCTCGATGAGGCTACTAGTGCTCTGGATAATACTACTGAACAATCTGTGATGAATTCTATTGAAAAAGCAAATGATGAAGTTACTTTAATTATTGTTGCGCACCGCTTAACTACGCTTAAGAATTGTACACATATTGTAGAGCTAGAAGAGGGAAAAATTAAACAAATAGGTTCATATGCTGATATCGTTGAATCATCTCTATAATATGAAATTTTTGAATTATTCATAGGTAATAGATTAAATGACTATACAATGCAAAAGTTTTAAGTTTATAAACCTATTAAAACACGAGGAAATCTTATGAATATATTCGTTACCGGCGGCTGTGGCTATAAAGGTACTGTACTTGTACCTAAATTGCTTGCTTTAGGTCATAGCGTTCAAGTGCTTGATTCTCAATGGTTTGGGAACTTTCTTCCTTCCCACCCCAATCTAACTGTTACCAAGGGTGATGTGCGTGAAATTGACACTATTAATCTTACAAATATTGATATCGTTATTCACTTATCATCTGTAGCTAATGATCCTTGTGGAGATCTTGATCCTAAGCTCACGTGGGAGATAAGTGCGCTTGCTACCATGCAATTAGCTGATAAAGCTGTACGTCAGAATGTAAAGCAGTTTATTTTTGCTTCTTCCGGTAGTGTATACGGCGTAAAAGAAGAAGATCAGGTCACTGAAGATCTTGAGCTCAAGCCTATTTCAGAATACAACAAAACTAAAATGGTTTCCGAAAGAGTTTTGCTTAGTTATCAAGATGACATGACTGTTCAAATTGTTCGTCCAGCTACGGTTTGTGGAATATCACCGCGTATGCGTTTAGATGTGGCTGTGAATATGTTAACTATGCAGGCTTTAGTTAATAGGAAAATCACTGTTTTTGGTGGAGATCAAGCTCGACCAAACATCCATATCGATGATATAACAGATGTTTATTTGCACTTTATTGATAACCCAGAGCATACCGGTGTTTACAATGCTGGTTTTGAAAACATTACAATCCTTGATATCGCTAATTTAATAACAAAATATATTCCAGTTGAAATTATAGTTACGGAATCTAATGACCCAAGATCTTATCGAATTAACTCTGATAAATTATTGGCAACTGGGTTTAAACCTCAAAAAACCGTTGAGCATGCAGTTCAGGAAATAATCGAGAACTACAATGATGGTTTACTTGAAAATGAAGATCACTTCTACAACCTAAAATGGATGGAGAAGACTAAAATTGTGGAGAAAGTAATATGACAACTTCAGAAGGAAAAAACAAGGACACTTCTACTGAACTAGAAGAATTTTGTGCAGGATATGCAGACAGGTTGAGCGAAGTACTCCGTTCTTCTGATTGGTCTAATGTGGCTCAACTAGGTTTAGATATGCAACAATGCTGGTTAACAGGAAAACAAGTATTTTTCTGTGGTAACGGAGGTAGTGCAGGTAATGCTATTCATTTAGCTAATGATTTTTTGTACGGCATAGCCAAGAGCACTGGGGGAGGGTTGAAGGTGCAAGCTCTTTCTGCAAATCCAGCTGTTATGACATGCCTAGGAAATGATGTGGGTTACGATAATATTTATTCAGAGCAACTTGCAGTATTAGGCGAGTCTGGTGATTTAGTGGTTGTTCTCTCAGGTAGTGGAAATTCACCTAATGTTTTAAGAGTTCTTGAGCAAGCTAAAACTATGGATGTGAAGTCTTGCGCTATTCTTGGTTACTCTGGTGGGCAGTGTAAATCCTTAGCAGATTATTCTATCCATTTCCCGATAGATGATATGCAGAACTCAGAAGATTTACAGTTGGTGGTTGGTCACATGTTAATGCAGTGGCTGTACCAGAATCGACCGGCAGTAACGGGCTAAAGAAATGACAGAACAATCGTGTATTGTAATTGGAAGTAATTCCTTTTCAGGAGCTAGTTTCACTGATCACTTATTAAAGCAAGGATATCGTGTTTTTGGTAGTAGTCGTTCGATCGAACCACATAATGCTTTTCTCCCTTATAAATGGTTACAAAATCTAAAAAACTTTAGTTTTCATCAGTACGATCTTAATGAGAATTTAGAAGATCTAACAACCTTAATTTGTAAGCATGAAATACCTTATGTAATAAACTTTGCAGCCCAAAGTATGGTAGCTGAGAGCTGGGAAAATCCTGAAGATTGGTTTATGACAAATGCAGTTTCTACTGTGAAGTTTCATAATGAATTACGTAAGTATGACTTCATTAAGCGTTATGTGCATATTTCTACTCCGGAAGTGTATGGTAGCTGTTCTGGTTTTGTAGATGAAACCTTCTCATTTAATCCTACTACCCCTTATGCTGTTTCACGTGCAGCTGGTGACATGAGTCTAAAGGCATTTCATTCTGCTTATGATTTTCCAGTAGTAACGACACGTGCAGCTAATGTCTATGGACCTGGCCAACAACTCTATCGAATTATTTCTCGGACAATCTTATTCATCTTGCTAGGAGAAAAGTTACAATTACACGGTGGAGGTGTTTCTCGACGATCTTTTATACACATGGATGATGTTAGTGACGCTACATTAAAAATCATGTTAAACGGTAAAAATGGTGAAACATATCACATATCGACAGATGAAATAGTCTCTATTCGTGAACTAGTCGAGTCCATATGCAAAAAACTTAATGTCTCTTTTGCAGATCATGTAGAAATAGTTGGTGATCGACTTGGAAAAGATGCCGCTTATCAGCTTGATAGCAGTAAACTTAGGAACGAACTTAATTGGAAGGATAAAATCAACTTAGATGAGGGCTTAGATCAATGTATAGAATGGGTTAAACTTAATTTTGATGCTCTTAAGAATGGACCTCTCAATTATATTCATAAGCGATGATGAAGGATTATAATGGGTAAAGAAATAGATTTATTAAAGAACTATCCTCGCACTAAGCGTAATGTTGAAGAGCGAGGAGCTGAAAAAACAGAGGATGTTCGTCTTATAGCTAGACAGTTTGGAGAAGAGTTTTTTGATGGTGATCGTAAATATGGTTACGGCGGATTTCAATATTTTCCTAGATTCTGGCAACCAGTAATTCCAACTTTCCAAAATCATTTTGGTCTTACATCAAGCAGTTCTTTATTGGATGTGGGGTGTGCTAAAGGGTTCATGTTGCATGACCTAGAAGAGCTAATACCTGGTATCAAGGTATATGGAGTTGATATATCTGATTACGCTATCAAAAATTCTATGAATAGCATTAAGTCGAAAGTTGAGGTGGCGAATGCAACTAATCTACCTTTCGCTGACAATTCATTTGATATCGTGATATCTATCAATACTATTCATAATCTTGACCGTGATGAATGTGCAATAGCTTTGCAAGAGATTGAGAGAGTTAGCAGAAAGGGCTCTTTTATAACTGTTGATGCTTATACTAATGAAGAAGAAAAAGAGCGCATGCTTGCATGGAATCTCACTGCTAAAACAATTATGAGCACCGATGATTGGGTATCTTTTTTTGAAGAAGTTGGTTATACCGGTGATTATTTTTGGTTTATGCCATGAATACAGATATCTCTAAAGAGCTTCTTTTTCAGATGAAACGAATTCGCGTGGTCGAAGAAGAAATTGCGCGTCGTTATCCTGAAGGTGAAATGCGATGCCCTACTCATTTATCAGTTGGTCAGGAAGCTGTCGCTTCTGCCGTTGGTCTTGCATTGCAAAATGATGACTTGGCTGTTAGCGGACATCGTGCTCATGCACATTATTTAGGAAAAGGTGGCAGCCTTAAATCAATGATTTCAGAAATTTATGGTAAGGCCACTGGTTGTTCTGGTGGAAAAGGTGGATCAATGCATTTGATTGATGAGTCTGTAGGTTTTATGGGAAGTACTGCTATCGTTGGAGGTACAGTTCCCGTTGGAGTAGGTCTCGCATACGGAATGAAGATAAAAAATTCAGATCAGATCAGTTGTATATTCCTTGGTGATGCTGTGATTGAAACAGGTGCTTTTTTTGAATCAGTTAATTTTTCTGCACTTAAAAAACTACCAGTACTCTTTATTTGCGAAAACAACCTTTATTCTGTTTATTCACCATTAAGTGTTCGACAACCCAAAGGTCGCACTATTAAAGAAATGGCAGCTAGTCTTGGAATTTCAGCCATCAGTGGAGATGGAAATGATGTTGCTAAAATTTATTCAAAAGTTAATGACTCAATTGCAAAAATCCGTTCTGGTAAAGGACCTCAACTTATAGAATTTTCTACCTATCGTTGGCTTGAGCATTGCGGTCCTTCTTTTGATAACGATATTGGATATCGCACCGAAGCTGAGTTCCTAGAGTGGAAAGAAAAAGAGCCAATAAAACGTTACGAAAAACAGCTACTAGATCATTCAATTATAACTATGGAAGAAATAGAAAAGATGGATAATGTTATTGCTCTTGAAGTAGAAGACGCCTTTAAATTTGCAGCAGCTTCTCCTTTCCCAGATGCAGTTGACGCATTTACAGACTTATACTCTGAAGATCTAAATATTTCCCCTCCCGCTGAAACTAAAATTAAATAATTTATGGCGATTATAACTTTTGCAGAAGCAATCAATGAAGCTTTGACTGAGGCTATGACATTGGATCCTAATGTCATTTGCTTTGGTTTAGGTGTGCCTGACCCTAAGGGTGTCTTTGGAACAACTATGGGTTTACAAGAAAAATTTGGTAGCGATCGTGTATTTGATATGCCTACTTCAGAAAATTCCATGACAGGAATTGGTGTCGGTGCATCTATCTATGGATTACGTCCAGTTATGACACATCAGCGTCTAGATTTTGCTTTGCTGTCGATGGATCAGCTAGTGAATAATGCTGCTAAATGGCACTTTATGTTCGGTGGCAAAAGAGGAGTGCCTCTAACTGTAAGAATGGTACTAGGGCGTGGCTGGGGTCAAGGTCCAACACACTCTCAAAATTTACAAGCTTGGTTTGCGCACATTCCAGGATTAAAGGTAGTTATGCCAACAACAGCTGAAGATGCAAAAGGTTTGCTTATTTCATCAATTTTTGATCCAGATCCTGTTATTTTTCTCGAACATCGGTGGCTACATAACTTACGTGGTGAAGTGCCAGAGGGTAGCTATAAAATACCTTTAGGAAAAAGTAATTTAATCTCAAAAGGGGATGATTTAACGCTAATCTCCATGTCATATATGTCTATTGAAGCATTACATGCTGTTGAACATCTTGCTCAACAAGGTATAAATTGTGATTTAGTAGACCTAAGGTCAATAAGACCCATAGACTGGGAAACAATACAAGAATCTATAAATAGAACTGGCCGTCTATTGGTCTTAGATACTGGTAATCTGACAGGTTCTATCTCAGGAGAGATTGTTGCACGAGCAGCCACAGATCAATGGAGTATTCTAAAATCTCCTCCTAAACGCCTTGCTATGCCAGATTATCCGGAAGCAACCAGCCCTGCTTTGACAGAGAATTATCATATTCGTGCAGAACACATCGCTGAGGAAGTTGGCAAGATGCTTTCAAAAGAAATTGAGTTTGAGTCCTTAGCAGAAAAGAGGAATCACCCCCATGATGTGCCCGGTGACTGGTTTACAGGGCCTTTCTAGGTTGATATACGATAATTAAATTTAAAAAATCTTATGCAATTTTTGCAAAAATTCGCTAATAGATTTCCTTTACTTTGGAGCTTAAAGAAATTTATAAACTCTAGTCTTTCTAAAGCAGTTATAGAGGATTTTCTTGATGATATTAAGGACAAAAATAAAAGACTAATCTTAATTTATGATTGTAAAACAACTCCCCCTACAATTGGAGATTTTACTTATTTAGTAGTACTTATAAGATATCTTGTACATCAAAATCGTAAAGTGAGTCTATTTATTGTTAATTCCGAGTATAGGGATGATTGGAAGGTTTTAGAGAGTCAAAAAATAAATCTATTTTTAAAACAATTAGAAGTAATTGTTCACCAGCTCGTTCAAGATAAGAGTTTTAATTTTCAAATCTGTTCATGGTCAAACGAACTAATTAAAAAATTGGAATCTCCAGAGGTTTCAATACTTTTTTCTAACTATGTTTTTTCAAGAGATAGTTTCTATCATCTAATTCCTAATCTATTAAACGGAATATTAGAAAATGAACAACCCCATTTAATAAAAAAAGTCCTATTTTCTGTGTCAGATTTCCCAATAATCAAAAAAACATTACCTTCAAAGTATGTGACCGTTATTGTTAGGTCTGCGAGTAGCTGGGGAAGTCATAGGGATACAACTCTAGAGGATTTTATTCGAACGGTAAAAGCGATAAATAAAAAAATGCCTGATTCTGAAATAGTCGTGGTATCTGATCAAACAACGTGTAATTATTTTAGAGAGGAAAACAAAGCTTTAGATCTATCATGTTCTTTCTCAAAAGATTACTCTTCTAGTTTACTAGAGGACGTCTCGATAATCCTAGGAGGTATATTTTGTTTCCAGCTTAATGCTGGAGGTATCTGTGTATATCCAATTTTTTCAGAGTTACCTTATCTATTTGTAATGGATCCAGGGAACTATGATCCTTGGAGCAAGAAATCTTTAACTTCATTTGCAAATTCAGATCAATTTTTTATTGGGACTACAAGAAAAGAGGTTTTTTTTGAAAGCTTTCATAGAATATAAAATTTTTTTAAAAATTGCAGTATCTACATAATAAGCAAATAGGGTTAATACAAACAAATAAGTTTAAGATTAATTTAATTTTTAACTAAAATCGGGAGAAAATATGCATTCTTTTCCAAAACGTAACGCTTTCAACTACGACATCATAGAGGCAGCTCAAGCAGTTCAAGATCATTATACTTCTATTGAAGAAGATCCCGGTTATGGTGGTTTTTTTGAAGACAAATTCTGTAATAAATTCTCTGAATTTATGGGTGGAGGTATGAGTGATGCTGTTTCAAGCGGAACCGCGGCTCTTTACATATCTATTAAAGCTCTCAATCTTCCATCAAAAAGTAAAGTCCTTGTTTCCCCAATCACAGATCCTGGAACTATAAATGCAATCTTGTTGAACAACCTTGTTCCTTTGTTGGTTGATACAGATGAGCATTCATATAATGTCTCAATTAATAATGTAATAGATGCTATGAAGTTGAAACCTTCTGCTATTGTGATTGTGCATGCGTCAGGTCTACCAGTTGACATGGTACCAATAATGGAAAATGCTAATAAATATGGAATAAAGGTAGTTGAGGACTGTAGTCAAGCACATGGAGCAAAGGTTCTTGATTCTAAAGTCGGTACTTTTGGCCACATTAGTGCATTTTCTATGATGAATCGTAAGAATATTGCTGTAAATGGTACAGCAGGTATGGTCTTCTCTAGAGACAAAGATTTATTCCAACAAGCTCTAGCAGTTGCAGATAGGGGAAAACCTGTCTGGGATGGAAATTTCCCAGATAATGACCCCAGAGGAAATTTATTTCCAAGTCTAAATTTTAATCTTGATGAAATTTCATGTTCGTTAGGTGTAATTGCTCTTAATAAAATAGATGAAGTTATTAGTAACCGGAGAAAAATTGCATACAAGATACAAGAATGTGTGAATTCCCATTCGAAATTTTTTTACATCAACTATCCTTCTGAGAACTCTTCCCCTTTTGTAATACCGGTATATTTAAAAAAAGAATATAGAGATAAAGTTAATGTCCAAAAATATTCAGAAAGTCTTATGAAACTTGGAGTGCCACTTAATCCTCATTACCGGTATCTAGTATCTTCCTGGCCATATGCGCAAAATCTAATTGATAAAGATAGTAAGTTTAAGAACGCAAGCTTGACTATTGATGAGAGTTTCGTACTGTACCTAAATGAAAAATATAGAGCACAAGATATTGATTTTATAATTGAGAAATTGACTGAACTAGAGGCAACAAATCAAACTTTCATGAAATAATTTTTAACAAAAAAGAGGTTTAAAAAAATGAAAAAACAACACGAAAGCATGTTATATAAACCTGCAATAGAATCATATCAAGAAAAAGGTACATTTAAATTTGGACCCCTTACCAGTGGGAAACTTAGAGATGACCCTCAATACGTGATGTTCCAAATGGCCAGATATAAACATGCCTGTAAGCTCTTGTATGGAAAGAAAAATTGTCTTGATATTGGTTCTGGAGATGGCGTTGGGCTCCCTTTGCTTGCTCAGCACTTTGAAAGAGTAGTTGCCCTTGATGTGGATGAATACCTCTTAAATCAAGCTAAGGAGAACTGTGAGATAGATCAAGTAGAATTTTTACATCATGATTTTTTCCTTGAACCTACTTCTCAAAAATTTGAGAGTGCGGTTTGTTTTGATGTACTCTCAAGTATACCACCAGAAAATGAGAAGGATTTTATACTAAACATATCCAAATCTTTGACAGATCAAGGTTGTCTAGTAATAGGATCACAAAATAAATTGGCTACAAGGTTTTCAAACAAAGAGAATTTAGTTGATCAACCTAATTTTAAAACATTTGAAGAATTATATGAGTTCTTGAGTCTAGCTTTTAAGAATGTGGTCATCCTTACCATGCATGATGAAACTGTACACACTGGTAAAAGAGAAACAGCTCAGTATTTTATTGGAATTGGACTAGGCGTATAGGGAGATGCGCTGATGTGAAAAAACTTGATAAGTTTTTAAGGCTTATGCACCTTGCTGGATTTGTCCAGGTGGATAAGAGCATAGCAATTCTAGAAGGCAAGAACGTTGCTGTATTAGGAACCTCTCCAATAAGTTTAGTAGCTGCACATATTTGGGATCTAGTAGGAGCAAAAGTTGATATATATGAAAAGAAAGAGTGCATTGGAGGGGCTTGGGCTAAGTTTGAACATGGTGGTAAAACATATCCTATATCTACACACATCATTATGCCGAACTCTTTATCAACTGATATATTGCACTTATCAGGAGCTAAATCTAAATTATGGGATTTAGCACCTGTTGAGTTTGATATCGATACGGGAAAAAGGCTTTCTTTCCCATCAACATTATCCTCTAGATATAGTGGGCAGAAGTTTGATTATGCATCAAGATCAAGTGGATTAGCACAAGATATATTTAAAGCTTTATTAAAGAAAAATGTTAATTTTATCAACGAAGCTGTAGTGTCAGTTGCTGAGTCTTTAGATTCTCTAGAGATAGTTACCTCTGATGAAAATCATAGACATTACGACTTTAGTTTTGTTACTCCTGCAATTGAAACTAGATTCAAGATAAATGAGAAAAATATACAAATAAATTACGATACTCATATTAATAAGTCCATTATTTATGAATATCCAAGTGAATTCTTCAATGGCTCAGCTTTTTTTCACCTTTTGGGAAATACTCCAGTCAGAGAGTTGCAAATATTTAACATATCCAATGATAAAACTCTTTTAGTGGTAAAGCTCTCTAAACAAGGATCATTCCAAGATGGCGCCTTGATTAAACAAACAATAGAAAGGGTTATAGGACAATCCCTTCAGAGTGCATTTCTAAAAAAGGTAGAGAATATAACTTATGCAAACACAAGAATGGACTTAGAGTCGCAATATAATTTAAATCATGATTCCAAAAGAATCACTTTTCCTGTTCAGATTACAACCCAAGAGGTTGAGAAGTTTAATGAAGATAAATACAGAATTTCACAGGACATTTCGTTAGTTTTAAATGACTTAAGTTTTTATGAAAATCTATTTTTTACAAGGTAGATTGGAATGTGTATTGGTTGGAATTAGAGGAATATTTTTATTTACAGAATTAAGGAAAGCAGAATGAAAGCAGCAGTATTAACAACACTAAAAATGCCTTTAGAAATTATGGCCAACATAGAATATCCTGAACCAGGTCCTGGACAAGTACTTGTTAAACTTGCATATAGTGGCGTATGTCGAAGTCAACTTATGGAACAAAAAGGTTTGAGAGGGCCCGATTTATATTTACCTCATTTATTAGGTCATGAAGGCTCTGGAAAAGTTATAGCTATCGGTGAAGGTGTAACTAAGGTTAGGGTTAATCAACTAGTTATTTTAGGTTGGATAAAAGGAGCAGGTATGGACGGTGGGTCTGTAGAATATTGTTGTGATAGTCTTCCTAAAAAAATAAATGCTGGAGGTGTAACAACTTTTAACGAATATGCTTTGGTTTCAGAGAATAGATTAGTTCCCCTTCCAAAAGGAGTTCCATTAGACGTGGCAGTTTTATTTGGCTGTGCTGTTCCTACTGGTGCTGGAATCATAACAAATGATATCAAGCCTATTGATGGAAGTGTTGTAGCTATATTCGGTCTTGGAGGCATTGGTATGAGTGCACTAATGGCTACCAATCTCTATAAGTGTCGGAAAGTGATTGCAGTAGATGTATCACAAAGCAAACTTGATCTAGCTAAGTCTTTTGGGGCTGATCAGACAATTAACTCATTAAACAAAGATCCTGTAAAAGAAATTCTATCTTTGACAGATGGGCTTGGTGCTGATTATGCTGTTGAGGCATCAGGACAAGTTGGGGTTATAGAACAAGCTTTCGAATCTATTAGAAGAGAGGGCGGTGAGTGTGTTTTTGCATCACATCCCGAGGCTGGTAAGCGAATTTCAATTGATCCATTTGAATTGATTAGTGGAAAAAAAATTAGGGGCAGCTGGGGTGGTAATTCCGATCCCGATGAAGATATACCAAAGTTTATAGAACTGTATCTGAAAGGTAATTTACCTTTAGATAGGCTGATTACAAAGAGATACTCTCTTGATTCAATAAATGATGCACTTGACGATCTAGAAAATCAAAGAGTGGGACGCCCATTAATTGAAATAGATACGACTCTAACTTAGTTAAATTTTTAATTTAAAAAAATTCTTAATATGAATATCAATAAGAACTCAGAAAAAGAGCTTAAAAGAATACGCTCAAACAAAACAAAAGGGTCTATAGTTTTTGTATCTGGAACTTTTAGTATTTTACATCCTGGACACTTGCGTTTACTCCGCTTTGCTGCTGAGTGTGGCAGCTTTCTTGTCGTTGGAGTTTTCTCTGATCGACTAGCTACAAGGTCTTATTTAGAAGAAGAGATGAGATTAGAGGCTATTACAGCAATGACTTGGGTTGATCATGCTTTTATTCTCGACGATTCACCTCAGGACTTTATAAGACAACTCAAGCCGGATGTTGTTGTGATGGGAAATGAACATGCTGATGCAGATAATCCTGAAAAATCTGCAGTTGACTCTTATGGAGGTAAGTTAATGTTTGGGTCAGGAGGCACAACTTTTTCTTCTCTACAAATATTGAAAAGCGAAACAAAAAATGTAGATCATTCTTCAATTCAAAAACCAAATGAATTTATTGAAAGACATCAAATAAATGTATCCAGTTTAGATAATCTTCTTTCACAAATTCAATCTCTAAACGTTTGTGTAATTGGAGATACTATTGTTGACGAGTATATACAATGTGACCCTCTTGGAATGTCTCAGGAAGATCCTACTATTGTCGTAACTCCACTGATGGTTAATAAGTTCTTGGGTGGGGCAGGAATAGTTGCAGCGCATGCTAAATCTTTAGGAGCTGGAAAAGTAAATTTTGTTTCTGTAACTGGCGATGATAATACAAGTACATTTGTTAGAGAGAAGTTAGAAGAATATGAAATTTCTTCCAATATTTTAGTAGATGAAAGTCGACCTACCACTCTTAAGCAGCGTTATAGGGCTGGTAATAAAACTCTACTTAGGGTAAGTCATGTTCGTCAACATAAAATAAATAAAACCTTACAGGCTCAGATCAAAGATCATGTCTTTTCTCTTATGGATAATATAGATCTTGTAATATTTTCTGATTTTAATTACGGTTCCTTACCACAAGAATTAGTTGATGAAATATCTACCGAATGCGAAAGGTTGAATATTATGATGGTTGCAGATAGTCAATCATCTTCGCAAATAGGAGATGTTTCTCGATTTAAAAATACAGAACTACTTACGCCTACGGAACGCGAGGCAAGATTAGCTCTCGGTAATTATGAAGATGGTTTAGTTGTTCTCGCTGAATCTTTAAGAAATAAAACTAAAGCAAATAATATTGCTATTACATTAGGTTCTGAGGGCGTACTTATTCACGGCGCAAATTCTGATCAAACACAATGGCTAACAGATAGAATACCCACATTAAACAATTCTCCAAAAGATACTGCTGGCGCTGGAGACTGTTTATTGGTTTGTACCTCTATGGCCTTGGTCCTTGGATGTTCAATATGGGAAAGTTTGTACCTTGGTTCTATAGCTGCAGCATGTCAGGTGGGAAGAATTGGAAATATACCCCTTACACAACAGGAATTGAGAATTGAATTGTTGAAATAGACAAAAAAATTAACTATGCGCGCTTTATTGCTTTCTGGTGGATTAGGGCTTCGCCTTAAACCACTAACTGATTATATTCCTAAGTGTCTCGTGCCTATTCATGGAAGGCCATTGTTAGATTATTGGTTAGATAATCTTCTGAATAACGGAATTGAAGAGATCTTGATCAATACCCACTACATGGCCCCATTAGTAGAGAAATACATTAACGAAAGCACATGGTCTTCGAGGGTACAATTGACTCATGAAGAAGTTTTATTGGGAACAGGAGGAACAATTTTAATGAATCATAAATTTTTTAAAGATGAGTCTTTTCTTGTTGCACATGCTGATAATTTAACTATCTTTAATTTACATCAAATGATTGAGTCTCATCTAAAGAGAC
>MDSW01205599.1_pt1 | contig 25329 bp, 21 predicted proteins | sample 811171 | NCBI WGS metagenome assembly MDSW01 (sample SAMN05326641, study PRJNA326480) | marine metagenome | isolation source: seawater | place: Atlantic Ocean: North West | collected 2012 | reverse complement strand
TGACCCAGACCCAGCACCACGGCCCATAGCGCAACGCTTTCGATCGGCGCATAAAGACAGCCCAGCAGGCCCGCCAGCGTGAGCACCATGACCGCGACGACCACGCCGCGCTGATCTCGACAGCGCCCGCCGATCCACGGTGCCGCGATCGCCGAAATCAGCTGCACGATGATCGACAGCGACAGCATCAGCCCCGCGTCGACTTCGCTCAGGCCGCGATCGTGCAGGATCGTCGGCAGCCAACCGAACACCGAATAGGCCAGCGACGATTGCAGGCCCATGAACAGGGTGACCTGCCATGCCAGCCGGCTGGTACGCAGGCGCGTGGCCTCGCCCGTCCTGCGCGGGGCGGGTGGGTGCCCGCGTGCCAGCTGCGGCAGCCATACAAGGCCTGCAACAATCGCGGGCGTGAGCCAGAACGTCAGCGCCCAGCGCCACTCGCCAGCGAACAACAGCCGCAGCGGCTCGGTCGCACCCGCGGCGACGGAGGCGCCGGTACACAGCGCCATGGTGTACAAGCCGGTCATCACGCCGACCTGATCGGGAAAATCCCGTTTGACCAGACCCGGCAGCAACACGCCCATCACGCCGATGCAGCCGCCCGCCAACGCGGTGCCGGCAAACAGCCCGACCACGCCCGACCACGGACGCACGAGCAGCGCCAATGCCAGCACACCCAGCGTGAGAAGAATGGTGGTTTCGTCGCCGATGCGCCGCGCCGCGCGGGGTGCCAGCGGCGCCGCCAGGCCGAGACACAGGACCGGCAGCGTGGTGAGAACGCCCTGGCCCATCGACCCCAGCCCGAGGCCACGCCCGATCTCGACCAGCACCGGCGAGACGCTGGTCAGCGCCGGGCGCAGGTTCAGCCCGACGAGAATCAGCCCCAGCAGCATGAGAACGACATGACGAGCGGGACGAGTACGGGACATGCGGGCGATCCGATCGGCGGCAACGCGGCCGCCGGGAGAAAACGGCCCGCTATTGTCGTGGCCCCGGCTTAGCTGCGCAATACAGGCACGACGGCGCAAGCCCATCCAGACTCGCCCGCCGGCGTCACGTCGTCAGATTGTCGGCGCGCACCTCCAACTGCGTGAGCCGCTGCTGCAACAGCGCCGGGAACCGTTTGTACCAGGTGGCGTTCAAGGGCGAGGGATGCGGCAGCGGATGGATATCGAACACCCGTGTCGTGCCATCGGGCGCGGTCAGCGACACGTCGATCGCACGCTCGAAGCGGTCGTCGCGTTTCCAGAACGCCTCGATGCGCGCCCGCTCGTCCCTAGACTGGCCGATACCGAACCACAGAAACGCTTCGCGCCCGAGCGTGATCAGTGACCGCCCCTGCCACTGCTCCACCAGAAGCGCGTTCATCAACGGGTGAAAACGCCGCTTCACCTTCATCGACCAGGCCTTGTTGCCCACCGGCTTGTACGGGACCGTATTGATCCAGAAGAAGAATTCGCCCAGCCGCCGAGAGGTTTCGAAATCCGGCATCGTCTCGCCGTGGAGATGGCGATACACGGTCCGACGCACGAGTTGCCCGCCGGCGCCGATGAACGGCTCGCCGTACCGGACTTCCTCGCGCCCCGGATCGCGCCCGAAAAAGCCGACACGCGCATTCGCGCGGCCCAGGCCGATGATGGGCTCCCGCGGATCCCGGTCGAAGCGGGCATAGACATCGCGATCGATGCCATCGGTATCGCCGGCCAGCTCACGAAAGGCCAGGCGTTGAGATTCGGGTAGCGGCATGGGGCGTCACACATCGGGCGCAAAAACGCGAAGCGCGCCAGCCTAGCCGCGGCGGCCCGACACGGCAACGCCGACGGCGTACGTCTGAACGCAGATCGGCCGCTACGGCGTCGGCGTCGGCGCCCAACCGGCCACGACACGCTCGGGCACCGACCCCAGCCGTATGCGCTGCGGGTGATTGCCGACGTCCAGATAGGCCAGTTCCTCGTGCATCCGGGTATCGAGCACGGCCACGGCGTCCGAGCCGCTCAGCGAAACCCAGCAGGTGTCGTTCGGCCCCTCGGTGGTCCAGTACGGCTTGAGATAGGTATGGTCGGTGGTGGTCGCGTTGAACAGGCTGTATGCCATGGTCTGGCGATCGACGAGTGCGGCGTAGTCGTCCACCGTGCCGGCCACGCAGAGCGTATCGCCCGCGTCGTTGAGCGAAAGACCGTGGTGGGCCGAGTCGTTCACGTACGTCTCGCGCGGCACTTCGGGCACGAAGTTGGGCAGCGACACGACGCGCCGCACGGCACCGAACGCCGGCTCGGGCACGCCGCCGAGCGTGTAGTCGACGTTCGCGTTCACGTCCGCAGCCTCGGTGTCGAATTCCACCAGACCGTGGAAATAGGACACCTGGAAATAGATGAAGCGTTCGTCCTTGGACACCGCCATGGGCCGAACGGCCGGGCTCATGTTGGGATAGCCCGCCTCCGCGAGTTCGGCGCGCATGTCCCAGCGGGCGCGAATCCCGAAATCGTCGTTGTCCACGATCTGGTACCAGCGATCGCCCTTGAGCGCATCGCGGGCCGGGCCGAGCAGTTCGGGCAACAGCTCGGGGTTGTCGCCGGGCGTGTACACGCGGCCGATCGACGCGTGATAGATGGTGTCGCCGGCCTCGTTGTAATTGCTTTCATGCGGCGTTTCGCCGGATTCGAAAGTCCGCAGGCGGTCGCCGATTTTTACCTCGCTGCCGTCGTCCCGGGTCTCGTCGACCATCGAATATTCGATGACTTGGCGCGAGGTGGAATCGGACACCAGCAAACGCCGGCCGTCCGGCGACAACGCCATGTGATCGGTGCGCTGCCCGTCCATGTCCTGTTCGCGCACGATGGCGTCGACGCCGCCGCCGTTGGTGATCTTTTCGATATCGACCCAGATCACGTCGGCGAAGCTCGGCCGCGAAACGGCCAGGTAGCGGCCGTCCGTGGTCGTGAACATGTCGTCGACGTACTGCTCGTTGCCCTCGCCCGGGCCGAACTTGATGAGCTGGTAAAAGGCCAGATCCACGGGGTTGGCCGCGATATCGGCGAACTCCTGATCCTCGTCGGGAATGAGGTTGATGCCGGTACGCAGCACCTCGAACGTGTTCGCATCCACGACGGTGGCAGTACCGTCCCAGTTGTTGCCCACGAACATCACGCTGCGTAGCGCATTGTCGTCTTCGCCCGGCGCGTCGTCCGTTGGCGGGTCGGCGATGCTGTCGCTCTCCTCGGATGCCACCGTTTCGCCGTTGGCGAACGCGATGTCGGCGTCGTCGCTGTTGCAGGCCGTGAGCAACAGCCCCGCGGCCAGCGACCAGAACAGCCCGTGGACCATCATCTTCATACGGCAGCCTCCCCCGTCATGCACGTGGCGCCTGACACGACGCTCGAATAAAACGAGCCTAGCACCGCCGAAGCGATCTTCAGCGGCCACGGGACAGGTAAATATCTACCGGCCGTCGCGCTCGCCGGGTGGACTCACCCGGCGAGCGCGTGCCGGTCAGCCGGCCGCCAGGGTTTCAAATAGCGCGCGCGTCTCGGTCCAGCCGAGGCAGGCATCGGTCACCGAGACGCCATAGCGCATATCCGCGCCGATGGCCTGTTTGCCCGTCTCGAGGTGGCTTTCGAGCATGAGGCCGGCAACCGCACGCTCGCCGGCGCGGCGTTGGGCGAGCAGTTCAGCGGCCACCTGGCGCTGGCGCAGCGGATCCTTGCCGCTGTTGGCATGGCTGCAGTCGACGAGCAGGCGCGGGTTCAGGCCCGCATCGGCGAGCATTCGCGATGCACCGTGCACGCTGTGCGCATCGCAGTTCGGCCCGGCACGCCCGCCGCGCAGGATGAGATGCGTATCCGCATTGCCGGCCGTGGCGACGAGCGCGGCACGACCGTCGTCATCGGTGCCGAACTGGGTGTGCGGGTGCGCGGCCGCCTGCATCGCGTCGCGCGCGGTCGCCAGTTCGCCGTCGGTCCCGTTCTTGAAACCGACCGGCATATCCAGACCGCTGACCAGTTCGCGATGGGTCTGCGACTCGGTCGTGCGCGCACCGATGGCAGCCCAGGCGAGCGTGTCTTCCAGATACGGCGCGGCCATGGGGCTGAGCAGTTCGGTGGCCAGCGGCAGGCCGAGTTCGGCCAGCTCGATCATCAGGCCGCGCGCGGTGCGCAGACCGGTAGCGAGGTCATTGCCGCCATCGAGACGGGGATCGTGCAACAGCCCTTTCCAGCCCACCGTCGTACGCGGCTTTTCGACATAGGCCCGCATCACGACGAGCAGGCGATCACTCAGTTCGTCGGCCACGCGGGCCAGACGACGGCCGTAGTCGAGCGCGGATTCCCGGTCGTGCAGCGAGCAGGGCCCGGCGATCACCAGCAGGCGATCGTCCTCGCCCGAGAGCACCGCCCGGATCGCGGCGCGCTGGTTCTGGATACGGGCCGCGGTATCGATCGATACGGGCAACGCCTCGCGCAGCGCGGCGGGCGTGTTCAGCGCAAAGGCGCGGCGCGCGGGGGTGAGAAGCGGGGTGTCGAATTCGTTAACCGCTGTGGCGACAGACGTGTTCATTGCCGTTCCTTGTACTTTCGAGCGTGCCGGCGGCACGCAGTGACATCGATGGGGTGCAGTTGTCGGTGGCGGTGTAGCCGGCAATAAATCGCCAGCCGGCGAAGTCGTAGCGGTTGTTGCGATACATGAGTGCTCTCCTTTTGCATGACGGCCGCAATGTTTGGCCCTGGAAACGAAAAAACCCCCGGTTGGCACGCCAACCGGGGGTTTCAACTCGTCGGCAGGCGTCCCTTTCGCGGGGCGCCTGTCCGGGTCGGATCAGACGCCTGAGCGGCTAAACCAATACCCGTAGAAATAAATCGCCATCGCGCGCGCATCCACGCTGCGCGTTGCAGCAGTCATCTGCCCTGTTGTGAATTGCATGGTGTGCATGACGTTCTGCCTTGGCCTTTCGCGAACAGCCTACGCCGGTTCACGCTTGCGCTCAATATGCGATGCCGTCGCCACGTTCGAGATCGATGCGGCAGTCGCAAGCGGTATGTCTCGGGATAAATGCGCACAGAATCACCGTGCCTGTGCTCGTACCATGCGCTTCGACACTCGTACCGAGGCCCGGATTCACCATGACGGTTCATCTTTACGCCCACCGCCTGTCGCAGCCGAGCCGCGCCGCGGAAATCCTGCTGCGCGAACTCGACATGCCCTACGCCTGGCACACGGTCGACTTTGCCAACGGCGAGACCCGCACCGACACATTCGCCGCACAGATCAATCCGCTGCAGACCATTCCCGCGCTGGTGGTCCGCGACACGACGGCGAACGCGGCGCCATTCGCGCTCGGGGAGAGCCACGCGATTCTGCGCTATCTGTGCCGCACCGCGCGCAATCGGGATCTGGCAGCGCAGTGGTATCCGAGTGACGACGCCGAGCGCTGCGCGCCGGTAGATCTGTGGATGGCCTGGCACCACAACCACGTGCGCGCCTACGACATGTTTCACGACATCATGAACCTGCACTTCACGCTGCCGATGCTCAAATACGAGCTGCAGTCCACCGCGCTCAAGCCGCTGCAGGATGGCCTGCGCGCCGGGCTCGCCACGCTGGAGCATCATCTCGGGCACCAGGAAAACCCGTCGTCCCGCGCCGCACCCACGCTATGCGGCGGCGAACAGCCCACGCTGGCCGATCTGGTCATCGCCTGCGAGCTCTATCAGATTGCGGCCGTGGGTTATCGCTTCGACGGCTTTCCACAGCTCGCGCGCTGGCTCGAGGCGATGGCAAACCGCCGGCATTTTCGGGATGTCTCGCAGGAGATCGACGCACAGGGCCAAACCATTCGCGAACAAAGCGGCGCGTATCTCGACCTGGCCGGTGCCTTTAGCTGATCACCGATGCCGTGCAGCCCACCAGGCGCCGGTCGCGACACGGGCACCGGCCGGGCAGAATAGACAGGCCAAACCCACGGCGCATGACATGAGCACGCTCGCCGAACATATCGACTGGCACTATCTGCTGCGCGAACTCTGGCAGGCCTACCGGTTCGGCTCGGCCGGCGGCAGCAAGCCGATTCGTGCGCATCTCAAGGACGTGCGCAACCGGCTGAACGCCGAGATGCTCGCGCATCCGAACGTGCTCGAACTCGAGCCCCAACGGCTGCCCGTCACCGACTGGCTGGGCCGCGCGCTGGATCAGGGAACGCAGGCGCCCACCGCGTCGCTGATTCGCAGCGTGGCCCGTATCGCCCCCGCGCTGTCGTGGCGCTACGGTTACGACAAGGTTCCGCGCGGGCTGCGCAACAAGTACGCCTTCGCTGAAATCATGGGCCCGAGCGGGCCCGTGGTCAGCGAACGGCTGATTCTCGGGCTGGTGCTGCTCGCGCCAACCTGCACCTATCCGTCCCATGCCCACGACGGCATTACCGAATCCTATCTGTGTCTGAGCGGCACGCTGTCGGAGAACGACGTCGGCGTGTATGCGCCGGGCTCGCTGCTCTACAACCCGCCCAACCACATGCACCGCATCACCACCGGCGATTTCGAGCCGGTCCTGCTCGCCTACGCCTGGACCGGCGACCGCGACAAGCTGGTCAGACAGAAAATGGACTTCAAGCGCAAGCAATAGCCCCGCGGTGGGCCGCGCCTAGCCGAAACGCCAGACCTCGATATTGTTTTCGCGCGCGACCCGGTAGTCCCGCCCCAGCGGCAGCGCGCGCTCGAGGCCGAAACGCGCAAGTGTCTCCATCACACGTCGTGACGCGGCATCATCCAGCCCATCGAGCGTATCCACAGCGCGCTGCAAGACATACAGCAGATACGGCTCGGCACCGACCTCGATCGGCTCGCCGCGATAATGCGTCGACACACTGCCGAGCTGGCGCTGATGCGGCTTGTCGGCAACCGGCGCGCCGTCGGCGGGCCGCTGGGTGGTGATCCAGTCGTCGAAAAAGGCCAGCTTGTCGGGCAACTCGGGGCACATGTCTTCGGCCATATAGACCAGAAACGGCTCGAGCGATTGCGGGATCGCGTCGTCCGCGACGAACTCGGCGGCCGTATCCGGATACTCCACCACGTCGAGCCCCGGCGCATTCATGCGCTCCACCCAGCGATAGACGCGAGGCGCGCGCTTTTTCATGATTTCGGCCGGCACCGGGTCGCGCCCGAGATGGGCGAACAGCGGCGCGATCAGTCCATAATCGGCGATCGACGGCCGGCCGCCGAGAATGTAGGGCATCACCGCGAAATGCGCGTCCAGGGTGTCGAGCAGCGTCTCGAACGAGTGCTCGATGAGCGGCGCGGTGTTTTCGCTTACGCCCAGCATCGGCAGGTACGAATGCATACGCCCCATCACCTTTTCCGCGATCGCCGGCCCCGAACCGCTGGAGAAGGCGTGCCACATGAAATGCTGCTGCTCGTCCAGCACCGACCAGCGATAGTGCATGGCGTGTTTGCGCATCGCCTGGCAACCGAAATACTCGATCACGATGGCGAGCACGCGCTGGAGCGGCGTGGGCGGATAAACGGGATAATCCACGCCCTGGCGCTCGAAGTGATCGATAATGTCGATCGTGTCCTGGATGATCTCGCCGTCCGGCGTCTCGAGCACCGGAATGATCGCGCGGCCGATCTGCGGCGCGATACGGGCACCGAAGTCCGGGGGCCAGGTCGGCCGCTCCACGTAGCGAATCCGCTGATTGCGCAGATAGCAGCGCGCCTTGCCGGTGTAGAGCGAATGCGGCGCACCGTAGAGAATATGGGACACGGGTTCGTCGGGCATCGATCGCCTTGCGTTGCTGGGCCGGGTAAACACAAGCTTGCCATAGCGAAACCGCGTTTCGGCCTGCTCCCGATCTCGCCGAAAACGCGGACGCGATCGGCCGCCCGGGGCAAACCGATTGCCGCGACCGCCGCAACAACCACGAGCGAGCGTTTGCCTCGGCGCTGTCATGCCGTGGCCGTACGCCCGCGTGGACCGCGTGCGTTGCCTCAACGCGATACGCAGCCGTAACTCAGCCCCACCACGCCCGCAAAACCAAAGCGGCCCCGGCGTTCACAAACGCCGGGGCCGCAGCACGTCGCGACGATATCGCGGCGCGGGCAGGTCTTTAGTAGATGCCCTGCGTTTCGGGCGCTTCCAGCGTGCCGGCATCCACGATCAGATTGATCGTGGCCAGCTCGTCGCCGGAAAGCGAATCCATGCCGTCCACGGCCTTGATGAAGCGCGCACGCTCGCCGTCCGACACCAGGTCCTTGGTGTAGTCGGCCAGCTTGGCTTCGTAATCCGGACGCTGCCAGGGTGTATCGCCGCCGGGGTGGGCGTTGGCGCGGGTTTTTTCGTCCGCCACTTCGCTGCCGTCGGCCAGGGTCACGATCATGCGCCCGCCATAGGCTTGCACGTTCGGGTCCTGGTCGTGGTAGAGGTCTTCCCAGCGCTGGTCGAACTGGGTCTCGATGCGGGCCATGAGCGCGCGCAGCTCGTCCTTCTCGGGCTGGGTCATCTGGTAGGCGCGATCCTTGTGGAACTCGCCGGTCTGGATGCAGCGGGCGATGGCGAACATGATGCTGTGATCCAGCGTGCCACGCGGCGAATCCGGATCGATCTTCTGCGGGTCCTGCGCATCGGTGCCGATCACGTGATGGGTGTGATGGCTGGTTTCCAGCACGATCTTCTCGATCTGATCGAGATCCACGCTCTCACCCTTCTTCGGCAGCTGTTCGCGCAGCTGCAGCGCCAGATCGATGATCGCCTGGCCCTGATACTCGAAAGCGTGCTGCTTGGGATAGGTCTTCATGATGTTGCGCAGCGCGCCGACACCCGGCTCGGCGAGCGCCACCTTGTAGACCGCGTTTTCGTCATCGCGGCCATTCAGGAAGCGGCGAATAATGGAGTCCACGCCTTCATAGACCGGGTTCGGCCCCTTGAGACCGTGCATGGCGTGATGCACGGCCTTGATGGAGATTTCCGCCGAAAAGCCGGGCACGAATTCCTTCTGCGCGCCGATATCGCCCTTGCGGGACTGGCGCGAGGAAATGGCGTTATGCACCGCGAAGTTGATCGCGTGGTAGGTCTGCTCGGTGGTCAGCCCGAGCATGGACGAAATACCCGCCGCCGTACCCGCGGCGATATGGGTCATGTGGTCGACCTTGTGCTTGTGCAGGCAGATGCCGGTGCCGTCGCCCGTGCCCACGAGCGCCACGTGCACTTCATAAGCCACCACGATGCCGCGCAGGATATCGGCACCGCTTACGCCTAGATGCTGGCCGACGGCGATAATCGGCGAGATGTTGTCGTCCGGGTGCGAATACTCGGCCGCGAGGTAGCAGTCGTCGTTATCCAGAAAACGCACGCCCACGGCGTTGGCGAACGCGGCCGGCACCGGCGCGAACTTGTCTTCGAGCCCCCAGACGGTTGCCTTGCCGGTACCCTTGGCGCTCATCGCATCCGAGCGCGCCACCTTCACCGCGCTCTCGTTCGCAGCACCGAGGGCAATCGCCGCGTTGTCGATGATGCGGTTCTTGGCCATCGCCACCGCCTCGTCATCCTGCGGCGCATCCTTCGCGCGAGTCGCCAGCTCGGCCAGCTTCCAGGCCAACTGGTCCTGGCGGGCCAAATCGCCGCTGGTTTTCTCGACGGCAACGGTGTGGATCGTGGCGGTCATACAGGACTTCCTCTCGATTGAACAGACAACGTGTAAAGGCGCCGCAATGGTGCGAGGCCGGGATTTTAAACGATTTGGGACGTTAGCCGGTTCAGACCTCATTCCTGCCGTCACCGGGCAGCCCCTGAACTGGTGCCGACGGCCTACATACGGCGACCCGGGTGTCGCTCGATAGATCGAGCCCGGCATTGCCGGGCGCCGCCATGCGAGTCACAATGAATCACAGTGATTCATATCGAGAACAGCCATGACTCAGCTCACGCTGCGCGGTTTCGATCCGGAGCTGGAAAAAAGCCTTCGCGAACTCGCCGCTCGAGATAATTCGTCGCTGAACAAAGCCGCGCTCAAGCTCATGCGCCGGGGCGCCGGCCTGGAGGCCATTGCATCGCCCGGTCCGGGCATCGGCAGTCAACTTCGGCAATTCGCCGGCCAATTGTCGGACGACGAGGCCAGCGTTATCGATCAAGCGATCCATGAATCGCGCGAGGAGGACATCACTCTTCAGTCATGATCGCGCTACTCGACACCAACGCGTATACCGCCATCATGCGCGGCGACGATATGATGCTACGCGGGCTGGAAAACAGCCAGGCCATCTTGATGGCATCGATCGTGATCGGCGAACTCGAATACGGTTTTCGTTACGGCAACCGATATACCGCCAATCGACGACAATTGGACATATTCCTGTCGCAGCCTTTCGTGAGCTTTCTAACCATCACCCGCGACACAACGCGTCACTACGGGCAAATCATGAGCGCGCTACGCGCCGCGGGCACGAAGATTCCGACCAACGATGCATGGATCGCGGCCCTGGCACGAGAGAACGACGCCGGCCTGTGGACGCACGACAAGCATTTCGATCATATTGAAAGCATCGACGTGCACCGGTGGTAAAAAGGCTTCGCCCCCGACTGCCGCATTTTCGATACGACGCGCACCAATGCACAGGGCGGACGAACCGTTCGTGACACTCCGGGCTCATAAGCGTCTTGCGCTTCTCCCAATCATCTACGAGCCGCGCTCGGCGGCCCGCACCACGCGGCTCACGGTCGAGTAGTGCACGCCGAAATACGCGCCGATCTCGGCCATGCTGTAACCACCCGAGGCATACGCCGCGACAATGGCCGCATCGCGCGTATTGCTCTGCGCGGCATAATCGGCCAACGGCTTGGCACGACCGGCGCGCAGGGCGCGCGGCACCTCGGAAAGCGAGCGGTTGGATTGTTCGAGCTTCGAACGCATGCGATCGACGAACGCATCGTCGCCCAGCAGGACCTGATTGGCTAACGCTGCCCACGGCGCGGGTTGCCCACGCCCTTCGCTCACGAACCGCCGATAGGCGAGCTGCGCCTCCTTCAGCCGATCGCCGAACGCCGAACGCCGAACGCCGACAGAATCCATTCCGTCGTGAGAAACCGCGGCACGCCCGCACGCCCCGCTGTGGCGCAATGCAAGATCTGACCCCAATTGCCTAGAAGATAGACTCAATTTGCCCAATCCGCCCGTTAATTACTCGCTTATCGCACTTATTGCACTTATTGCACTTGCGACGCGGGAAAAACTGGCCATTCGAAAAAATCCTCGGCGCTGCGGAGCCATTCATAAAGCTCGTGGATATCAGCACAGGTCGCCTTTCGCAATCCGCATTCCCAGATGATTGCTACTCTAGTACCTGCCTCGCGGAGCGACTCGACGTTCCTTCGATCCCGCTTCACGTTTTCCCGGAATTTAGTTTTCCATTTATCGACATTACTTGCAGGCGTCGTCGCAAGCGGGCAGCCTGCATGCCGGTGCCAGAAACACCCATGAACGAATATAGCTGCCTCGAATCTAGGAAGCACCACGTCTGGCCTGCCGGGCATATCCTTAACGTGAAGCCGGAATCGGAATCCGGCCCGATGCAAACAGCTGCGCACGAACATCTCGGGCTTGGTATTCCTTCCCCGGATCCCCGCCATCATTCTAGAGCGCGTCTTTTGCTCGACTATGTCCATTCGTTGATACCACCTGCACAGAATTTCCACTTGACGAACTGCTCGTCCGCACCACACTGAAACATATGCGCTCACCTATTCCTGTCGTTGACGTATTCGCCGGCCCGGGCGGCCTGAGCGAAGGGTTCGCGTCGCTGCCGGACGATTTTCACATACTGGTGTCTGCCGAAAAGGAGGCTTTCGCTCATAGGACATTGCGCCTCCGCAGTTTCCGACGACTAGTGGCGCGGGAGGGAAGCTCACTCGACTCATACTATCGGTACCTGAATAAAGGGAATTGCGACCCGTGGGACGACACCAACCGGAACCTCTGGGGCAGGGCTTGCGAGGAGGCGCTCTGTTTAGAGCTAGGAAAACAGGATGACGATGCTCTGTTACACAGCAAGCTCGAGGCAGCAAAGCTTGAAGGTTCGGACTGGGTTCTCGTAGGCGGACCACCCTGTCAGGCCTATTCCCTCGTGGGTCGTGCCAGGAACAAGGGAAAGGCGGATTACAACCCTGACAAGGACGAGCGGCACCGGCTTTATCAGGAATACCTGAAGATCATTCAGAAGTTTCGTCCTTCGGTTTTCGTTATGGAAAACGTGAAGGGCATTCTTTCTTCCACCTACAAGGGTGAGCGCATCTTTAAGAGTATCCTGCATGATCTGTCCGATCCCGATAGAGCTGTCGGAGGGGACAAGGCGGGCGCCGGGTATCGCATTACCTCTCTTGTTCATGACGGCGTGGGCTTCACACGCGGGTGTGATCCAGACCATTTCGACGGGCGAGCATTCAACGTGCGCAGCGAAGATCACGGGATTCCGCAGGCCCGCCACCGGGTAATTTTGCTAGGCATTCGCGAAGACTTGCCGACACCGGATCGGATACTCGAACCATTGCAGGGCGAAATGGCTTCGGTCGCGGATGCGATTTCGGACCTGCCCAAACTCCGTAGCCGCATTTCCCGACAGGCGGATTCGTATTCTGAGTGGAAAGCCATCGTCTTGTCAGCCGCCTCGAGCCTTTCCGAAGCGGCGAAAGCGAGACGAATGACGGAAATGGCCGCAGGACTACAAGCGGTCGGGAACTCCCTGAGGAGTCAGCCCCCTCTCGACCATGGCGCGCTACGAGTACCAGATTCATTTGACCTGAGCGCTCGCACGGAAACACGGGCACCTCATCTTGCGGACTGGGTGCTCGACGACCGGCTGGACGTGGTACTCAACCACGAAGCACGCAGCCACATGAAATCCGACTTGGCACGTTACCTCTACGTCTCCGTGTTCGGTACGGTCTGGCGGGAATCGCCGACGAGTCACGGCGATTTCGACCTGCCAGGCTTGAAACCAAAACACGAAAACTGGTCAAAAGGACATTTTGCCGACCGGTTCAGGGTTCAACTCGAACACCTGCCCTCGAAGACCGTAACTAGCCACATCTCCAAGGATGGTCACTACTACATACACCCCGATCCGACGCAGTGCCGCGCTCTAACTGTGCGAGAGGCTGCCCGGTTGCAGACCTTTCCGGATAACTATTTTTTTGAAGGTAACCGTACCGAGCAGTACATTCAGGTTGGCAATGCGGTTCCACCGCTGCTAGCAAAACAGATCGCCGAGGTAGTGAGGAATCTTCTGGAGAAGCATCGGCATACTCCGGCGAGCCGTCGCGAAGAGCGAAGTCCCATTTTCAACCTGACTGTCGTATGAGACAAATTGCCGCGGCAAACCCGGTTTTCCATTGCGCCTTCGTGGAGCAGGCACCGGGCGAGGACTGAATTTGAATTTCAATCTGAGACAAATTTTACGGGGGAGAGCACTATTATCCGCACAAGAACCAAATGGGGCAGCCAGGCCCCCGGAGGCATTCGCGGTGCCTAATCGGTCGAATATGCAAAAAGCAACACAGATTCCGTAAAGCTGACCACCTGCCATGGCCTCGCAACACCATCTCCCGCCGAGCGCGTCCGCCCTGTCCAGATCGATGCGGGATATCGGCTACTCCCTCGAGACAGCCATTGCCGACCTCATTGATAACAGTATCTCGGCTAACGCCCGGAACATAAATGTTGTTGTGGACACGGACATGCCGACGCCCTACTTGGCGCTCGTGGATGACGGGTGCGGCATGTCTGACAACGAACTGATCGCCGCGATGAAGCACGGGAGCGCAAACGCAAACGACGAGCGGCATCGAAACGATCTTGGCAGATTCGGACTAGGCCTGAAGACGGCATCGTTTTCCCAGTGCAGGAGGCTGACCGTTGCAACCAGGCGGCACGGGGAAGTCCATGCGGCGGAATGGGACCTCGATCTAGTCGACAGTCAGGACAAATGGGTCATCTCGATTCTATCCCCTGACGAATGTGATTCCCTGCCAGAGCGGGCAATGCTTCCACAGCAGGGAACGCTCGTCATCTGGAGGAAACTTGATCGCGTTTTCGAAGACCATTCCGGTGCCCCACGAGATGAGCTGGTCGCGACCAAACTGTCGGACGCGGGCAAGCATCTTTCACTCGTGTTTCACCGCTATCTTTCCGGCGAAATGCTCGGCAGTAAACTCTCCGTAACGATCAACGGCCACGCACTAGAGCCATTCGATCCGTTCTGCCGAAGCTACGCATCCACCCAGATACTGCCGAAAGAAATTGTCAGGGTTGGTGGACACGATGTGTTGATCCAGCCCTACATCCTGCCCCACCACAGCAAACTTTCCACTAGCGAATACGAATTCTACCAGGCTCGCAGCAATTTCATATCCAACCAAGGGGCTTACGTTTACCGATGCGGCCGCCTGATGGCTTGGGGAGACTGGTTCCGTCTGATTCCGAAAGGAGAAGCCACCAAGCTGGCGAGGGTCCAGATCGATTTTCCCAATGCGCTCGACGAGCAGTGGACAATCGACATCAAGAAATCCAAGGCTACTCCGCCCCGGGCCGTGCGGGAGCGGATAAGGCAGATCATCGAACGTATCAGCCAGAGAAGTACACGGGTTCACAAAGGTCGTGGCAGACGGCTTTTCACCGAAATTCAGGCGCCACTGTGGCAGCGTTTCAGCGACCGCGGCTCGATAACCTACTCGATCAACCGGCAGCACGCGCTGGTACGAAGCGTATTCCGGGATCTGCCAGCGTCAAACGGAGCAAAGCTGGAAATGCTGCTGAAACTTCTGGCCTCATCCATGCCTCTGGAAATGATATATGCAGACCTCTCGGAGAATCCGAAGAATATCCGGAATGCCGAGGAGAATGATGAGGCGGAAAAACTGGCAGTGCTCGACAAGCTGTGGAAGGCGGTGGCGGAAAGTCCCGGATTCGGCGAGAGCGATTTTGCCGACATAGCTAGGTCAACTCGCCTGTTCGAGAACTGCGAACACCTCGTTGAACAGTACCTTACCTCGAGAAAAACATGAGCACGAATCCCGCAGACAACGTGCTGACAGCATTGATTCGCAGGTTCGACGGCCGCGAAGAACCGCCGACCCGCGAGGAGATCAGCGAACTGGCAAACGTGCTAGCCCCGCCCCTCGGATACGATGGGAATGTCGAACCCCTCGTACGCGAAGCGATGCAGAGCCTGCAGACGAGAATGGGCGCAGGGGAATCGATCATCGACCGCGAGTCGTTACATGACGAGGGATGGATAGAGAAAAGAGACGACATCGAATGGACGTATACCACCGCATACGAAACGATGCTTGTCGAGGGCGGCTGGCCGTCCACGGTAGTCAATTCAATCAGCATGTCGGGCGAAAGCCTCCTGCGTCATTTACAGGATCCGAAATGCGAAGGGAAATGGGACCGCAGAGGACTGGTTATCGGCAATGTTCAGTCCGGAAAAACTGCCAACTACATCGAGTTGCTGGCGCGAGCCGCGGACGCCGGCTACAAGTTCCTGATCGTCATTGCCGGCATTCACAACAACCTGCGAAAACAGACCCAGGAACGTGTTGATGAAGGCTTCGTGGGCAGGAACAGCGACCCTGACGACCGTCGACCAGTCGGTGTGGGGCGGGACCCTGGCTTCCCCAAAGCCGCCACGCTGACCAACATCCGCAGTGACTTTACCCGACAGACCGCCGAACGCAGCGGCTGGGAGCTTAACGACTTCAGAAAGCCTGTCGTGCTGATCATCAAGAAGAACGTGTCAGTTCTCGGTTCCCTCTATACGTGGCTCAAAGACATGAACACCAGGGGCGGCGGATCGATCTCGGATGTCCCCATGCTGATGATCGATGACGAGGCCGACAACGCATCGATCAATACCAACAAGGAAGACCTCGACCCGACGCGAACAAATGCCATGCTCCGGGAGATTCTCGGACTATTCGACAAGTCCTGCTACGTCGGCTACACCGCTACGCCGTTCGCCAACATCTTCATTAATCCGGAAGCCTACGACGACGACGTGCGCGAAGAGCTGTTCCCCAAGCATTTCATCTACGCACTTGACGCACCGAACACGTATTTCGGGCCGGGCAAAGTATTCCTTGACGAGGAAAGAGGCGAACGAATTCTAAGACCGATTTCCGATGCGGAGGAATACATCCCCCAGTCGCACAAGAATTTCGCGGATATCCCCGACCTTCCGCCCAGCCTCTACCGCGCCATGAGGCAATTCGTGATCATCCGCACTCTACGCAATTTACGGGGACACACACGAAAGCACTGTTCCATGATGATCAACGTCTCGCGGTTCGTTTCCGTACAGAACGAAGTGCGCAGGCTCGTGGACAACTTCCTCGTAACGCAGCTCGAAGCCATCAAGATGAACTATGCCCGTGCCACTCCTGAGCGGGAGTCGAACCGGCACATGTACGAGCTGAAAGAAGCCTTCGAAGAAGATTTCCACGATACGGAATATGACTGGGCCGAAGTCCGTCGGAACCTGTTCTCCGCCGTTGAGAACATGAAGTGCGCGACCATTCATGGCCAGTCGGGCGATACTCTGGACTACCAAGCCTACGAAAAGAACGGTGAAGCACTGACCGTGATTGCCGTGGGCGGACTCAGCCTTTCGCGCGGGCTAACGATCGAAGGCCTCTGCGTGAGCTACATGTACAGAAACACGAAAATGTACGATACGCTAATGCAGATGGGCCGGTGGTTCGGATACCGCCCAGATTACGAGGACCTGTGCCGCGTGCACCTGTCGCAGGACTCGATCGACTGGTACGCGCATATCGCCGAGGCCAGTGACGATCTGCGACAACAGATTAGCCAGATGAGACAGGACGGTCTGAGCCCGAAAGAATTCGGACTGTACGTCCGCGCTCATCCGGACAGCCTCATGATTACTGCGGCGGACAAGATGCGAAGCGGGCAGACGCGAACCGTCAGACAGAATTTGTCCGACAAACTCATCGAGAGTTACCTGTTGCCTCGCGACGAAAAAACGAACGCGTGGAACGAGGAAGTAATTGCAGCTTTCTGGCGTAAGCTAGCCACTGAGTACAGCCTAATCGAAACCGGCAAAGGGTTATGCGCTAAAGACGTTCCCACAGCAGAAATCGAGGACTTTCTGCTCAAGTTCAAGACTGTCGAGGGGATTACAGACAGAAAAAATGCGAGCGCACGCTATCTCGAATATATACGTCGCGACCACCCGCTCGGTGATGTTCTGCTGATCTCGCTCCCGGAAAACGGTGAAGACAGAGCCCGACACCTACTTGGGTCACAGGAAAGGAAAACTGCGACCGTCACTGGGAACGGAGAATGGCGACTAAGCAGGAGCCGTGTGGCTAGCCGCGGTGACGAAAAACTGGGTCTAGGAAAAACGCCTCAGGAGCAATTGAGACTGGAAGCGAATGCGCGCGATTTGGTGCAGGATAAGGACCCCAAGAAAACATCGGACCATCACTACAGGGAAATAAGAAGAAAGCCCCTGCTCATGCTTCACAGCCTCTACCATTTACCTGACTGGGATGAGCGGGCTCGGGTTCCGGCGTTCGGGATAAGTTTCCCGCCCGGCGATTATTCCACCGAAGTTGAAGTTGTAGTCAACAAGACCTGGATCAAAGCAGAACTGGAGGTCTCATCCGGGGCGAAGATCGAGGTCGAGGACGATGACAGCTGAACCCCGGCAGGATCCCTGGACAAAACTCACTACCCCGAATTACGGTTTAAACGTACTGCTGCATCCGGCTTCCACCCACCTTGATTGTTACTGGGCTAAAAACAGCGAAGGCCGCTGCGTATTTCTGATAGAGCTGGATGAGGGCGACCACTCGAATATGGCGTCGGGCGTAAGAATTCCGCTGCGGGGCGTGGAAGTCGACCTGAAACAGATACGGGAGCGTCACACTCAGAATCTGACGCTCACACTGGTGCGACACGTCGATCGCGACATTTTCGCCAGCCTTTGCGACGCACTCGCGAACAGTCTCGCTGAAGTCGAATCCTCGAGCGTTGCCTTGGAAGTAGCTATCCAACATCTGCGCAGATGGAAATCATTCCTGTCCAGCGGGGGCAAACGAATATTGTCGCCTGAGGAAGTCCGCGGCCTGTTCGCCGAATTGCAGATTCTCCGGAAGCTCTATCAGGCACGCCTCTCTCCCGCGGCTGCCGTGGACGCCTGGAAAGGCCCGGAACGCCTGCATAACGACTTCGTATTCGAGAACCTTGCTCTGGAGATCAAGTCGCTCGCCGGTACGGACCGCAACTCCGTTCGAATCAGTTCGGAGGATCAGCTGGATTCCACGCAGGACCGACTCTTTCTGATAATCATCGGGCTGTCCGAAAACGAAGATTCGGACCACGCCTGCTCCCTGAATGAGCTTGTTACCAGCATCTCGGACGAGCTGGCTGAGTACGGTGTTGCGGATGAGTTCGGGAACAGGCTGGCATTGAGCGGATATCTGCCGATACCGGAATATGATCAGCCTGCGTTTCTTGTTACCACCGAGAGCGGCTACATCGTGGCGGATAATTTTCCCCGCCTGACAAGAACAGCTATACCCGAAGGGCTGTTCGGCGTGCGGTACCAGATTCGCATCGAGCAACTTGACGGTTTTTCGTGTGATCTGGCAACCGTTTGGGGCAGTTAGATGGAAAACGACATTCGGAAATTTTTTAGGGAATTTCGCCAAGAGTACTTGGCAGGTGCGGAGAGCAACAGCAGCTTCCAGTTAGCCGAGTTCCTCGATACTTTTGCCAAGGAGCTGATCGATACCGGTTTCGTGGATGATTTCGAGTTCTGTCACTACCGCGGAAAACGCGGCTTGCGGGTAGACGGCTTCTGGTTCGGCGACGATGGTGAACTGGACCTGTACGTAGCGGATTTCGAGAACGCGGAATCCCCGACCTCTCTTACGGCTACCGATATCGATACCATTTTCAGGCGCTCGATTAATTTCTTCGAGCAGAGCCGTGACGGCAAGCTTCACCCGGGGCTAGAGGAAACATCGCCTGAATATGGTCTGGCTAGGGAAATCTGCGACCGCGGTCACCAGATTCGAAAAATCAATTTCATATTGGTTTCGGAGCGAGTGCTCAGCGAGAGAGTGGATACGCTGGAAACGCGTGACCTCGGAAGCTGCTCCGGCGAGTTTCATGTCTGGGATATTTCGCGGCTTCAGCGGCAACGCGAATCCAGAAGTCGAAAGGAAGCGCTGGACATCGATATCGTGGAACAGTTCGGAGCCGGCATTCCTTGCCTGCCCGCGCACACCGGTACAGATACCTACAAGTCATATCTGCTAGTAGTACCGGGCGCCATGCTGGCGTCCATGTACGAGAAGTACGGTGCGCGACTTCTGGAGCAGAATGTCCGTTCGTTCCTGCAGGCGCGCGGCAGGGTTAACAAGGGAATCCGCGAAACCCTGCTTAACGAACCGGGCATGTTTTTCGCATACAACAACGGCATTACTGCCACGGCGCGCGAGGTGGACATGGCAGAGTCCGACAGCTCAGCCATAGTTGGCCGGATTCGCGACCTCCAGATCGTCAATGGCGGCCAAACGACCGCATCGCTGTTTCACACCCGCCGTAAAGACGAAATTTCGCTGGAAGGCGTTTTCGTGCAGATGAAACTAACCGTGCTCGACAGTGATGACGTAGAGCACGTAGTACCGAAGATATCGGAATACGCGAATACGCAGAACCGGGTCAATGCGGCGGATTTCTTCTCCAATCATCCGTTCCACATTCGCATGGAAGAGTTTTCTCGCCGCCTCTGGGCGCCGGCCAAAGAAGGAGAGCAGCGCGAGACTCGCTGGTTCTACGAGAGGGCGAGAGGACAGTATGCAGATGCGCAATCAACGCTCTCACCGGCTGCCCGAAAAAAGTTCCAAGCGATTCACCCGAAACGACAGATGTTCTCGAAGACCGACCTCGCGAAATTCGAGAATGTATTCGACGAAGATCCGGTTTGGGTAAACCGTGGCGCACAAAAGAATTTTTCTGCGTACGCCAAGCGGATCGGACAGCTCTGGAAGAAGCAGCCCGACGACTTCAACGAGGAATATTTCCGTCGCGCAATTGCCCGCGCCATCCTTTTCCGCTTCACCGAGAAGCAGGTCTCCTCTCAGCCTTGGTACAATGGCGGCTACAGGGCAAATATCGTGGCCTACACGCTGGCCATGCTGAGTGCATTCTGCAGGCACAAGTCGATTTCCCTCGACTACGCCCGGATCTGGAATCAGCAGGAGGTCTATCCCAGCTTGGCGAAATCCACATCGGTCGTATCCCGGTTCGTCAATGACGATATCTCTCAACCGCCCGCCGGCATTTCCAATATTTCCGAGTGGTGCAAGAAAGACGTCTGCTGGCAACGCCTAGCGGCCCGGGTTCCCGAACTGGAGGAAATACTGCCGGCTGAATTTCTGGAGGATGCGGCCTCGATCGAGGATCGCACCAACCAGCAAAAACACGCACGTAAGGTGCAAAAGGTCGACAATGGGATAGAAGCTCAAACGATAGTGCTAAAAATAGGATCAGGCGGCTGGAGTCAAGTTTTAACGGCGGGTAATCAAAGGTCGATATTCACGCCGAAGGAGCTCGGCCTTTTGCAAACGGCGGCCAGAATCCCCACCCGAATTCCTACAGAAAAGCAAAGCATCGCGTTGCTCGATATTCTCGAAAAAGCCAAATCCGAAGGAATAAGACCGCAGGATTAAAAAGTTTCTGAATACAGGGCTTTGCTTCGTGGACAAGCAAAAGTTCACCTAGACTCAACAGACAGAGTCTCGAGCGGGGTCAGATACCCTCTTGGATTTCAGGTCCCGCCATCGGTATGTCAGCCCGAAAAGGCTGTCCTTACTTGATTATGCCGTAAATTAGATGCACGAGCTTTCGCATACTCGCACTAACTATTGCCTTCGGGGCTAAGCCTTTCTTTTCCAGTCGCTTTGCCATCGTGAGGATGACCGGGTTGTGGCGTTTGGCCACTATGCCCGGCATATAGAGCGATTTTCTTGCATTGCCACATCTCATCGCTTGTCAAGCCGCAATCCCCTCAATAGTCAACTGCTTAACATCCGTACGCGTGCTCGCGTGTTCGAACGTCAACGCACATACATTCCCGGCGGCGTCGACCTCCAGCAACGTGTTTTCATCCAGATCACGCGACTCCGCGATGTCGCTATCGCGAAACTCGATATACAACGTGTCGGTGTCGGAGAAGTACTGCACTTTCATGGCTTGAACCCGCGGTCGAAGAAAGCGTTATGGACCGTTGCGCCATCGGACAGCAGGACAACGCGTAGATAGCGGCCGCCCATCTCGTCAATGGGCGCCCAGCGCCGGATACGGCCGTCCTGCTGTATGTATTCGCGAACCGGATTGTCCATAACGCGCCTGATCCACTCGTCTTCGATTATTGCACGGTCCGGCCGGCCTCGGGTCGCCGCGAAATAGCGCGTGTATTTCAAACCATCGAACCGGGATCAGTCCCAGCTCAACGCCCCACCCGTCTGATACTCGATCACCCGAGTCTCGAAGAAGTTCTTCTCTTTCTTGAGGTCCATCATCTCGCTCATCCACGGGAACGGGTTTTCCGCGCCGGGGTACAGCTCGGCCAGGCCGATCTGCGAGCAGCGGCGGTTGGCGATGAACTTCATGTATTCGTCGAACATGGCGGCGTTCAGGCCGAGCACGCCGCGGGGCATGGTGTCGTGGGCGTATTCGATTTCGAGGTGCATGGCTTCGTCGATCATCGCGCGAACTTCGCTCTGGAATTCGTCGGTCCAGAGATTGGGATTCTCGATCTTGATCTGGTTGATGACGTCGATGCCGAAGTTCAGGTGCATGGACTCGTCGCGCATGATGTACTGCATCTGCTCGGCGGTGCCGGTCATCTTGTTGCGGCGGCCGAATGAGAGGTACTGCACGAAGCCGGCATAGAACCAGATGCCTTCGAAGATGACGTAGAAGGCGATGAGATCCCGCAGGAAGATCTGGTCGTTTTCGTGGGTGCCGGTCTTGAAGTCCGGGTCATTCAGGCTCTGGGTGTACTGCATGGCCCAGGCGGCCTTGTTGTGCACGCTGGGCAGCTCGCGGTACATGTTGAAGATCTCGCCCTCGTCGAGATTCAGGCTTTCCACGATGTACTGGAAAGTGTGGCCGTGCACGGCTTCCTCGAAGGCCTGGCGCAGCAGGTACTGGCGGCATTCGGGGTTGGTGAGGTGCTTGTAGACGCCGAGCACGATGTTGTTGGCGACCAGCGATTCACTGGAGGCGAAGAAGCCGAAGCCGCGCTTGAGGATCAGGCGTTCGTCGTCGGTGAGCGCGTCCGGGTCGTTCCACATGGCGATGTCGGCGGACATGTTCACTTCCTGCGGCATCCAGTGGTTGGCGCAGGCGTTGAGGTACTTCTCCCACGCCCAGGTGTACTTGAAGGGTACGAGCTGGTTGACGTCCGCACGGCAGTTGATGATGCGCTTGTCGTCCACCGAGACGCGATCGCCGCCGAGCTCGACCTGTTCGAGGCCGGTGACGGCTTCGTCCGCGCCGGACTGATTGGTCTTCTCGGCCTGCTTGTTCAGCGCGTACGGATCGGGCGAGACGCCTTCGCCGGTCGGGTTCGGGTTGGCCGTGGTCGGCTTGGGCGTGCCGGGGTTGTGGTCCTGGCGGGGGGTGTCTTCGAAGTCGAGCATGGCGTTGTCCTTGTTCGCTGAACGTTCGCTGTTACTTGCGGCGCCGGTGATGGATCACGCGGCGGCTCTTGATCGTCTGCCGGATAGCGTTGGCTCGGCGTGGCCGGCTCGCCCCGAGGGTGGGGCGAACCGGCTCGGCCGTGGCGGCCTCGGCGGTGTCGGAAGCGGCGTTGTCGCTGTTGTTCGACATGGCGTTTCCCTTGTCGCTTTTGGCCTATGCCTTATTGGCAGGCTTCGCAGTCCGGGTCGTCGATGGCGCAGGCCATCGGCGCGGTCGGCTGGGCTTCCGGCGCCGGCGTCGGCTTGGCGGCCGCACCGTTCGTTGCGCCATTGCTGGCCGAGGCGCCGGCCGGGGCCGGTCGGCTGCCGCCGCCCGCGGCACCCGTCACCGAGCCGCCCGCACCGGCACCGCCGCCGCTGCCCTGGCCGCCGTTGCCAACCGCGTTCAGGCGGTGGTCGGTGACCGTGGATTTCTCCACGTGGGTCGCGCCCATGGTGCGCAGGTAGTAGGTCGTCTTCAGGCCCTTGGTCCAGGCGAACTTGTAGAGTTCGTCCAGCTTGCGGCCCGAGGGTTCGGCCATGTAGAGGTTCAGGCTCTGGGCCTGATCCAGCCACTTCTGGCGGCGCGAACCGGCTTCCACCAGCCAGCGCGGATCGATCTCGAAGGCGCATTTGTAGAGCACCTTGAGGTTGTCCGGAATCCGGTCGATGGCCTGCACGGAGCCGTCGTAATACTTGAGGTCGTTGGCCATGACCTCGTCCCAGAGGTCGAGCTGCTTGAGGTCTTCGACCAGGTAGGGGTTGGCCACAGTGAATTCACCGGACAGGTTCGATTTGACGTACAGGTTCTGATACGTCGGCTCGATCGACTGGCTCACGCCGGTGATGTTGGCGATGGTCGCGGTGGGCGCGATGGCCATGCAGTTGGAGTTGCGCATGCCGACCTGGCCGATGCGCGTACGCAGGGCTTCCCAGTCCAGCGTCTGCGTCTCGTCCTGGTCCAGATACTCATCTCCGCGGTTCTCGCGCAGGATCTTGATCGAGTCGATCGGCAGGATGCCCTGATCCCACAGGCTGCCCTTGAAGGAGCTGTAGGCGCCGCGCTCTTCCGACAGGTTGGTGGAGGCCTTGATGGCGAAATAGCTGATCTGCTCCATGGAGCGATCGGCAAACTCGACGGCCTCGCTGGATTCGTACGGCAGCTTGAGCTTGTAGAGCGCGTCCTGGAAGCCCATCAGGCCCAGGCCGACCGGGCGATGACGCAGGTTGGAGTCCCGCGCGGTCTTGACGCTGTAGTAGTTGTACTCGATGACGTTGTCGAGCATGCGCATGGCGGTGTTGATCGTGGACTCCAGCTTGGCCACGTTCAGTTCACCGTCTTCAATATGCTGCGGCAGGTTCACCGAACCCAGGTTACAGACCGCGATTTCCTTGCCCGGCGAGGTGTTGAGCGTGATCTCGGTGCACAGATTCGATGAATGCACGACACCACGATGCTGCTGCGGGCTGCGCAGGTTGCACGGATCCTTGAAGGTGAACCAGGGGTGGCCCGTTTCGAACAGCAGGCTCAGCATCTTGCGCCAAAGGTTCACGGCCGACAGCGTCTTGAAGTTCTTGATCTCGCCGCGGGCAGCCTTTTCTTCGTAGCCCTTATAGGCTTCCTCGAAGGCGGCCCCGGTGAGATCGTGCAGGTCCGGCACGTCGTTGGGCGAGAACAGCGTCCACTGCTCGTCATTGAGCACGCGCTTGACGAACAGATCCGGGATCCAGTTCGCGGTGTTCATGTCGTGGCAGCGACGACGGTCGTCGCCGGTGTTCTTGCGCAGGTCGAGGAATTCCTCGATGTCCTTGTGCCAGGTTTCCAGATACGCGCAGACCGCGCCCTTGCGCTTGCCGCCCTGGTTCACGGCCACGGCCGTGTCGTTGACCACCTTCAGGAACGGGACCACGCCCTGCGATTTGCCATTGGTGCCCTTGATATGCGCGCCCATGGCACGCACCGGGGTCCAGTCGTTGCCGAGACCGCCGGCAAACTTGGACAGCATGGCGTTGTCCTGCACCGCACCGTAGATGCCGTGCAGGTCGTCGGACACGCTGGTGAGGTAGCAGCTCGACAGCTGCGGGCGCAGCGTGCCGGAGTTGAACAGCGTGGGCGTGCTGCTCATGAAGTCGAAGGAGCTCAGCAGCTTGTAGAACTCGATGGCGCGTTCCTCGCGCTCGATCTCGTTGATCGCCAGGCCCATGGCCACGCGCATGTAGAACGCCTGCGGCAGCTCGAAGCGCTTGGATTCATAGTGGATGAAGTACCGGTCGTAGAGCGTCTGCAGGCCGAGATAGGTGAACTGCAGGTCGCGATCGGCGATCAGGGCCTGGCCAAGCTTGTCGAGGTCGTACTCGAGCAGTTCGGAATCCAGCAGTTCGTGCTCCACGCCGGTGGCGATGAAGTCCTTGAAGTACTGCGGATAGCGTTCTCGCATCTCGGCGTGGGTGGCGTATTCCACCGCGCCTTCGGCGAGGAAGGTCAGGCCTTCGTGACGGATCTTGTCCATCAGCAGGCGCGCAGCGACCATGCCGTAGTTGGGCTCGGCTTCCAGGCGCTGGCGCGCGGACAGT
>MDSW01183608.1_pt1 | contig 25329 bp, 20 predicted proteins | sample 811171 | NCBI WGS metagenome assembly MDSW01 (sample SAMN05326641, study PRJNA326480) | marine metagenome | isolation source: seawater | place: Atlantic Ocean: North West | collected 2012 | reverse complement strand
CTCCTGCCAATTATCTCTCCTTCCCATTCTTCCTACTATTCTTTCCGGTTGGCTTGCAATGCAGTTTACTCCTACGTAAATATAGTTATCATCATAGATCACGCGTACCTCTGTTTCCTCAGCAGGCGCCGCAAGATTATATGGCCTCCACTGTAGAAAATCTGAGTTAGGGACTGCAGTTTTCCAGACCTCATCATTTAGGACGCCATCAAGATTTGGAGGTGTTGAAACCCTTACCGCATACATCTCTTTTAATCGTAACTGGTCCGGATCAATATTTTGTGCGTGCCCCCAATCAAGTAGCATAATTGTTAAAAATAGGTAACAAATTTTAAAAAAAAATATAATAGACCTCATTAAACTTTACAGATAAATCCGATAAAATTGATAGTTGAAATAATATATTGATTATTCTTTTTCTTATCTGAACAGGAACAATGCAGAAAGTGATTATTTAAAACATCGAAGTTTAAAAAAAAATTTAGTGTAGTAGAACAAACGTTTGTTCAGTTAAATGAATTTTTTATATTCCCTTATTGATAACAACCAGGAATGCTAATAAATATGAAATACTCTTTGTCCTTATTAATTACCTTTGGAATTGTCTTTTCATCATGTTCAAAAGCAAAGAAAGAATCATCAGAAACTAATGTTAGTATAAAATCACCTCCCGGACCATTAATTAAGGAAGGGGAATATATTATAAACACAGATTCAAGTATTGTTAAATGGACTGGTCGGGAGATTACAACTAAAATTCATTACGGTACACTTAACCTAAAAAAAGGAATAATTAATGTAAATGATAGGGGAACATTTTCAGGAAAAGTCATTGTAGATATGAATACAATTAATGTTCAAGATTTAAGTGGAAGAGGAAAGAATGCGCTAGAGGGGCATCTACGCAGCAACGATTTTTTTAGCGTAGAATCTTATCCTGAAGCTACAATCTCTTTTGAAGATATAGACTTAAATGACATTGGAAAATTCGAAGGTAACCTCACTATTAAAGATATTTCAGGTCCAGTCAAACTTTCAGGAGAAATCAATAAAAAAGGTCCTGGGTTTGAATCCAAAATTAAATTAAGCTTTGACCGAACTCTTTACAACGTGCAGTTTAGATCCGGTAAATTTTATGAAAATCTTGGTGATAAATTAATTTACGATGATATTGAACTAGAGGCAAAAATTGTCATCTGATCCATCAAAAATTGCTTTGTATTTTCATGAAAATTATATTTGGGAAATCTAAATTCAAATATGCTGAATTTATCATTCCAGTTATATAGTGCACGAAAATTTTCAACTTTAAAAGATCAATTAAAATTAATCTCCGATCTAGGATATACCCAAGTCGAGGGATATGATGACGTGTATAAAGATGTTAATGAGTTGAGCTCATTGCTCAATGAATTTGGTCTCAGCATACCATCGGGGCATTTTAATTTTAAATCACTTGAAAAAAATGAAAATCCATTTCGAATTGCTGATAAACTTGGTATTGAAATAATTGTATGTCCATACATCGAAAATGATCTACGGCCAATTGATAGTGATGGTTGGAAGTATCTTTGCGATAGACTTATGAGGATCAAAGGTCAATGTGAGCGAAATAGTTTTATATTTGCTTGGCACAATCATGATTTTGAGTTTAAAAATCTTCCTGATGGGGGAATTCCAATGAAGATTTTATTGGATTATACCGACATAAAGTGGGAGATTGATTTGGCCTGGGTTGTTAGAGGTTTATCTGAGCCATCCCAATGGATCAAAAGTTATAGTTCCAGATTATGCGCTGCCCATCTGAAAGATATCGCACCTGGTGATGAAAATATGGATGAAGATGGCTGGGCTGATGTTGGTTTTGGCACAATGAACTGGGAAAAATATTATAAAATACTACGAGATTTATCAGTTCCTCTACTCATAATGGAGCATGATAACCCAAGTGATCTATATCGATTCGCCGAACGTTCAATTAAAAAAGTAAAATCTCTTGAAATTGATTTATGAGTAGTGTTTTGGGAGTAGGAGTTATAGGATGTGGCAACATATCAGCAACCTATTTTCGTAATGTACCTATCTTTAAAAACATTAAAGTGGTGGCATGTGCTGACATGAATCCTTCGTCATCCTATGATTCATCAAAAGAATTTGGCGTGACGGCACTAAGTGTTGAGGAAATATTAAATGATGAAGATATAGATATTTTAGTAAATCTTACCATTCCCTCGGCACATTTTAGTGTTTCAAAATCTATTTTAGAGGCGGGGAAACACGTGTACACAGAAAAACCATTAGCTATTTCACTAGAAGAAGCACATCGGTTAAAAACTATAAGTGAAAAGAATGGGCTAATGATTGCTGCTGCTCCAGATACATTTCTAGGTGGAGCGCATCAGCATGCGAGATATCTCGTTGATTCAGGGGATCTTGGAAATATCATCGGAGGATCTTGTAACTTTATGAATCACGGAATGGAGCATTGGCACCCTAATCCAGAATTTTTTTATCAAAATGGTGGTGGTCCTATTTTTGATTTAGCTCCTTATTTTTTGTCAAATCTTGTGCAAATTTTAGGACCTATTAGTGAAGTAACTGCATTACACTCAATGCCGGAAAAGGAGCGCGTTATTTTAAGCGAAGAAAATTACGGCAAAGTAATACAGGTTAATACTCCTACAACCATTCACTCTATCCTAAAATTTAAAAACGGTTCACTTGTAACCCTAGGAGCAAGTTGGGATGTATGGAAACATGGACTTCCTGATATGGAGTTATATGGTTCTAGGGGTAGTCTCAAGATACCAGACCCAAATTTTTTTGGGGGTCAGGTTCAAAAATGTGATCCAGAAGGCAACTTTGAAAATATTGTAAAATGGGATCATCCATTTGGTATTGAAAATGAAGAGAATGAATCAGGTAGTTTTGCAAATTACAGATCCGTTGGGTTATCAGATCTAGCATTTTCAATCGAAAAAGGGGATACTCCGCGCTGCTCCATAGATTTAGCAATACATTGTATTGAGGTGATGATTGCCATTCTAAAATCTGGGGAAAAAGGTAGTAGTATTAAAATTTCTACATCCGTCAACAGGCCAAGATCACTTCTCACTGAAGAGGCCAAAAATATGATGGAATAAATTTCAAATGTTGTGGAAAGGGGCTGGTTATATGATTCAAAAAGTCAATAGAAGCATAATCCTAAGTTTAATTACATTCTTAGTTGGTGTTCTCTCATGTGTTCAAAAGGCGGAGGAAACAGATAACGCCGTTAGATTTCTTTTTCTTGATGAACGAAATATCTTAAGTGTTCAAAATGCCCGACTTGTAGTTGGAAAAACTAAAAAAAGTAAATTAAACCCCTTATTTGAAGAGGACAAACCTTGGGAAAAACGCTTTGACAATTTATACGGTAACGTAATCTACGATCAGCAAAAAAACCTATATAGGTGCTGGTATAGTCCTTTTATAGTTGACTCTTCAGCAAAAGGAATGAGTTTTGAAGCAAGACAAAAACCTTACAATCCTCCATACGATAGGGAGATGGCAATTTGTTATGCTTTTTCTAAGGATGGTATTAATTGGGTAAAGCCTGAAATGGGCTTAGTCGATTATAATGGATCAAAAAATAATAATCTGATATGGAGGAAACCGCATGGTGCAGGCATTTTTCTAGATCCAAATGAAAAAGATCCACGAAAAAAATATAAAACAATTTTCCAAGGTATATCGGTAAGTAGTAGTCCCGATGGTTTTAATTGGGAAGAAGAGAAAGATATTATGGGTGTTGATGTCGCTGGAGATACACACAACAATGCCTTTTGGGCTCCAACGTTAAATAAGTATGTTGGAATTACTAGAAGTTGGAGTGATAAAGGAGAATTCGAAAGGGGTAAGCGGATAAGACAAGTCTCTAGAATTGAGAGTGCTGACTTTCTAAACTGGACAAAAGAAGAAGTTGTTCTAGAAGGAGAAAATTTTGATGATCAAATCTATGCAATGCCAGTATTTTTTTATGCGGGTGTATATATTGGGTTACCAGTAATCTATTCCAGAGGCACTGATAAGGCATGGACTGAACTGGCATACAGCACAGACACAAAAAAGTGGAAAAGGATTTCTCCCGGAGTAGCCCTTATCCCCAATTCTGAAAAAGTTTTAGATTATGATTACGGTTGTGTTTACGCTTGTGCGAACCCAGTATTTTTAAAAAATGAAATACGCCTTTACTATGGTGCCAGTGATTATTTGCATTTTGGTTGGAGAAACGGTTCCTTATGTTTGGCTTCGTTAAGGCCCGATGGATTTGCAGGTTTTGAACAAATTGAATTAGAAAAAATTTCTAGGATTAAAACAAAATTAATCAACATTGAAAATAATAATATTCAAGTTACAACTGATATTGAAGATGATGGTTGGTTGCTCGTTAAGGTATACGATAGTAACGGAGTAAAGATATTAACATCTGAAAAAATTGTCACTACTACCACAGATGGTCTTCTTTCATTTGGTGAGAAAATTGGTATAAATGAAATTCAACTAGAATTTGAGTTCAAAAAAGCAAAACTATATTCTTTCAGTTTTTCCGATTGATTAAAATAATTTAGGTGAACGATAGTTTTAAAAGTTTTATTGCTGCGCCGATGACCGGCTTCAATCCAGATGGATCTATAAATCTTGAAATTATCGAGCCTTATGCACGCATGCTTAGTAAAAATGGTATTTCAGGTGTATTTGTTAATGGCTCTACAGGTCAAGGTCTATCCCTATCAGTAAAAGAACGCAACTATCTTGCTGAGAGGTGGGTGACCGTAGCAAAGAAATTTGGATTGAAGACTATTATTCATGTTGGGCATGAGAAACATGAAGAAAGCAATAAAATGGCTATTTTTTCTGATAAAGTTGGAGCTGATGGTATTGCAATGATGGTACAATCATCAAATGTTAATAGTATTGAGTCTTTAACTAAATATATACAAACGACCGCTAGTCTAGTCCCTTCTATCCCAATTTACTATTATCATATTCCATCGGAGACAAATTTATATTTTCCTATGATTGAATTGTTAAAAGATGCTCAAAAAAGAATTCCCAATTTTTCAGGAATAAAATATACAAATGCTAGTGATCTAGCCGATTTTGAACTTTGTAAAAGCTTTAAAAATTCAAAATATGAAATCTTTTTTGGAAGAGACGAACATCTTTTAGATGGACTGAAAGCAGGTGCCCAATCAGCTGTCGGCAGTACTTATAATATAGCTTTACCTCTTTACTATAAATTAATAGATGCGTTTAATTCTGGAGATTTGGATCGTGCAAATAATCTACAACAAATTTCAAAAAATCTTTGTAATGCCCTTTATGAAACGGGCTGTTTTAGGTCTGGTTTAAAATCCGTACTTAAAATCCTCGGCTTAGATCTAGGTAAAGTCAGAGAGCCTGATACCAATATTTCTGAAGCTGAGGTAAGTAAGCTGAATTTTTTTTTGGACTCCAATGGAGTATTAAAATATTTCAATAAGGTATGATCTATTAATAAAAATTTATCATTTTTAATTTGTCTGATTATAGTTTTATCGGGAGATATTTTTCCTAATGAGGTATTAGAATGGAATAATCTCCCTGAACTAATACCAGCTGAAGGGGAATCTGTCCAATCTGGTTTAGCTGGGGCATTTATTGGGATCCATAATAATGCTTTAATCATAGCGGGAGGGACAAATTTAGCTGGACAAAATATCCTATCAGAAAAGAACAATGATGCTGAGAATCAAAAAATCTACCGCTCGGAAATATTCGTACTAGAAAAAAATAAATCTTGGATTATTGCCAATCAAAAATTAGAGAACGGATATAGTTATGGCGTTACTATTACAACTGATGATGGCTTAATTTGTATTGGAGGTGAATCGGGTACCGATGGCAATAATAATAACCAAAAGAAAATTTCTAATAAAACGTTTTTAATTAGATACCTGGGGAATGGAGAGATTGATATCGATTATAAGTCATTACCATCAATCCCAGAACCAATTTATGCTATGGGCGGTACAATAATAGGAAATGATATTTATATAGTTGGTGGAAAAAATAATACTAAAGAGACAAAAACTTTTTGGAAATTAAATCTTAATTTAAAAGATAGATGGCAGATCTTAGAGCCATGGAAGGGTAGTCCAAGATCTCACCTTGTGGTTGAATCTCAGAGTGATGGGATAAATGAATGCTTATATATTTTCAGTGGACGATTTTATGACTCAGAGAGAGGATGGCAGTTTCTAACCGACGGTTTTAAATATAATCCAAAAATAGGAAACTGGGAAACAATTGCTGATGTTGGTACAAGTTTAAATGATAATACTGCGATATGTGTTATGTCAGCACCCAGTACAAATTTAGGAGCTAATCATATTGCCGTTTTTGGTGGCGCGAGTGGAGAACTCTATAATGAATCAGAACAAAATATTCCAAATAAAAGATACAAACTAAAAAAAAGGGATAACTTAATTAATTATGGTGGGCTCGGGTTAAAAAAATGGAATATTTCAGACAGCCATCTTGGATTTAATAAAGATGTGCTAATCTATCATACCATAACAAATACTTGGAACAAATTTAGCCAATTACCTGAGTCTAACATGGAAGGAAAAGAAATAGGTTCGCATGCAATGACAAACGCGGTAAAATGGGGTAATGATATTGTCATTGTTAGCGGTGAGATTCGTCCAGGTGTTAGATCCCCAAAAGTTTGGACCGTAACACCAAAAATCACTAATCAGTTCGGGATAGTAAATTATATTTTCCTTTTAACCTACTTCATTATCCTAATTATTATAGGTGTCCATTTTTTAAATAAAAATACCGATATTGAAAATTATTTTAAGGCCGGTGGCAGGATACCATGGTGGGCTGCTGGTATTAGTATTTTTATTACTCAACTCAGTGCAATTACTGTGATGGCCATTCCTGCAAGAAGTTTTTCAAGTGACTGGACCTGGATCTCATTGAGCATGACCATTGTCATTATCGCACCACTAATTTCAATTTTTGTATTACCATTTTATCGTAGACTTAATATTACCACGGCATATGAGTATCTAGAAAAGCGGTTTGACGTTGTTGTACGTATGATTGCAAGTGCTCTCTTTATGGTCTTCCAATTTGCTCGTGGTGGTATCGTTCTTTATTTACCAGCAATTGCATTGTCAATAGTGACAAATATCGACATTAGAATTTGCATATTGTCGGTGGGGCTTTTTTCGATTTTCTACACTTTATTGGGTGGTATTGAGGCGGTAATATGGACGGATGTATTTCAAGTATTTGTATTATTAATTGGTGCATTATTAACGCTTATAATTATACCACATTATGTTGATGGGGGGGTAAGTGGAATGTTGCGCATTGCACTGGAGGATGAAAAACTAAAACTATTTGATTTTCAATTTTCACTAAAAGAACCCACGTTCTGGATTTTAATTTTAGGAGGATTAGGGAATAATATTATCTCCTATGGTAGCGATCAAACAGTAATTCAGCGTTACCTTACAACAAAGAATGAAAAAGACGCAAGCAGGGCTATTTGGACAAATGCTTTCATGGTAATTCCAACAATTGTTATATGGTTTAGTTTAGGAACTGCAATTTATACGTTTTATAAATCAAATCCATCCTTGCTCAGTGCAACAATGGAAAGAACAGATGGGATATTTCCTTGGTTCATAGCAACGGAGCTTCCAGCAGGAATATCAGGTCTTTTGATAGCAGGAATATTTTCAGCTAGCATGTCAAGCTTAGATAGTAGTATGAATAGTGTTGCAACTGCATTTACAACTGATTTTTACAAACGAATTAAAATTTCTAGCAGCAACAGAGAATGTCTTTTTGTAGCAAGGGCTTCCACAGTTATTTTTGGATTGTTAAGTATTATTTTTGCTCTAGCTATGGCTACTTGGGAAATTCAATCTATTTGGTCTATGTTTGTAAAATATATAGGTTTGTTTGGTGGAGGATTGGGGGGATTATTTATTCTAGCAATTTTCACTAATCGTGTTGATAGCAAATGTGCTATTTTGGGCTTAATTACAAGTACAATCATTCAATATATTCTTTTAAAAAATGATTCGATAAATGGCGTTCTATTTTCGGCAATTGGAATAATATCATGTGTCACAACAGGGTATTTATTAAGTTGCATAACATCCAATAGTCAGAAGAATCTAAGCGGACTTACTATACATTCAACTAAAGTAGAAAATTGAATGATTAAATTAGAACTACAATTGTTATACTATTTTTTGAATCCTCATAATGCAAAATTTTTTAGTAATAGTACAGTCAGGGATGAGATATCTTTAAAATTATTACTAAGGATCAAAACCTTTGATAGCTTAGCTAAATACATCCCTCAAATTTCTTATTTGTTTAAAATATAGCCCTAGGGATATTGAAAGAAAAAAACCTGGATAAAATGGTTCAATTCCAAACAGTGATTTACCATTAAAGAGACTAATTAAAAGCCAAATTAAGGAAACAAAAACTGGTGTTAATATCCATATCAAGGCGTTCTTTTCACTAATCGGCCTTATTTTTTCATGAAGTGTTGATAAAAAAGGGAGTATGATACCTGGTATTATAGTAGATCCAAGAGAATAAAAGAGTTTAACGACTGAGGGAACACTATATGCAAGTAAAAAAGATATAAAGGAGGTGACCAATATTCCACGCTTGATCATCGATACGGAACTATTGTTCAACAGAGGCTTCTGAATACGCCATAGAATATCTCTTCCAAATGTAATTGCACTTAAAAGGCTAAATGAGTCTATTGTTGACATGATAATTGCAAAGATCCCTGCAAGAAAAAAACCCAGAATCCCGATCGGCAAAATATTTTGTGCAAGTAATGGGTAAGTGAGAAGGGGGTTATTAGTTTGTAACGTTTGAACTGCATAAAGGCCTGTAAGAATAGTGAGAAAATCGAAAACAGCCCAAAATCCAATAGAGATCAGCAATCCTTTTTTTGCAATTTTTGGAGTTTTTGCGGCAGCACATCTTTGATAAAAACTGGGATCAATTATTGTCCATGCTGCAATAAAGAACCATACAGCTAAATACTGTAATGAATTTCCTCCTAATATATCGCGATGTAAATCAGGAAGAGCTTTATAAATTTTTATTGGTGATCCATAAATACCATAACAAAATAGGAGTAAAATTATGAATCCAAAAAACATGAAAATAAATTGTACTTTATCCGTTCTCACTATAGCTGTGAACCCACCATTCCATATATATACTATACTCAGAAGAATTGAAATAAATATTGACAGCCCTGAATTTATTTGAAAGAGAAATTGAAATAACACACCCATACTTAATATGTAAGGAGCGGGACTTGCTAAAAAAACTAAAAGTAGTGCACTAATTAGACCGGAGATTTCACCAAAATATTGGCGAAAATGATCTGGTATAGAAATCATTTTTTTCTTATAAATTTTTTTGGTAAGCCAGTGAGCATACAAAAACGCAAAAATATAATAAGGTAGTCCAAAAATAGACCAGGTTTGAATACCATAAAGATATGTGTTTTCACCTATGCCAAGGATTCCCCCGTACCAAGTGGTCACTAGACTAGCAATAAAGCCAGGTAAACTCAATTGTCTTCCTGAAAGTATATAGTTTTCATCTAATCCTTTGTGTTTTAAGGGTTTTGCTATTCCAACCCCAAAAACAATTATGAAATAAAGACAAATAATTGTCCAGTCTGCCGGATGAAGGTCAATCATTAGGGGTGATTTATTATTACCCAAACCGGTTTAGTTGCTTCAATAGAAAATTTAGAACCTAAGGTAACATTACTGATACCTTGGCTTATATTCGAAAGAGTTTGGTTATTTAAAGAATATTTTAATCCATCAGTTGTTATCGCAATTTTATCAATTGTTGGGATTATTGAAATAGTTTGTCCTGGAAGACTGTTAAATTGTTTTTTTTGCTGGACACAATGGACTGTTGAAAAATTGGTAACAATTATTATTTCAAGATCAAGAAAGTATTTTGAAAGAAGTAATAGACTGACGTAATTATGGTCATCTCTTAAACCAGAGCATCCTAAAAGTGTTAATTTTAAAATATTGTTTTTTTTACACCAATCCAACGATTTCTCTAAGTCTGTTTTTGACTGATTTTTCAGGATTATTTTTTCAGCGTTTTTAAAGTTTGAATCGGATTTAATTGAGTCTATATCTCCAAGAATATAATCTGGAGAATATCCCAATAATTTTAATTTATTGGCTCCACCATCAAGACAAATAATTTTTTTAGCTTTCTTCAAACATGATAATTCATTCTGGTGAACTGGTAACTGTCCATTTCCAAATAATACAAATCTTTTTTTCTCCATATAATTTTAATCTGACAAGATGAAATTTTAATATTTACTTTTTGGTTATTTGATTATACATGAAAGTTTATATTCAAATTAATATCTAATTAGTAAACTAGCTGCAGAAAGACCCGCTCCTGTTCCAATAAAAAGAACTAAGTCTCCTCTTTTAATTCTACCATCTTTTATGGAAACTGCAAGGCTCATGGGGATTGAAGCAGCTACACAATTCCCATAGTTTGGCAAAATATTTATTACTTTTCTTTTATCAAATTTCCCAATTGAACTGTATGCTTCAATAGCCTTCCCCGATGCCTGATGTGGAATTACCCAGTCAATTTCATTTTGGCTAATTCCAACAGCTTTCAAAGTTTTTAACATCATTTGATAAACTTGTTTTCTTGCAATTTTATAAATAGCAGGACCATCCATTGTGAATAAATTATCAGATGGTCTGGTAACTGAATCTTGTGGATGTTTGTTTGTGCCACCACCTCTGACTTCTGTAAGATTTGATCCAGTAGGCCATGTCTTCATATCGTAATAAATTAGTTCGCTATCATCATCATTTTTTCCTTTTTCGATCAATGCTGCTGCGGCACCATCTCCCAGCAATGACGCACTTTCAGGTTCCAAAAAGTTTCTTCCACGAGTTCCTCTATCAGACGATACAATAAGAATACACTTGTACGTATTTGAATGTAGAAGTGTGCTAGCAATATGTAATGCCGTAATAAATGATAAGCATGTGCTATGAACACTGAAAGAAGGTATTCCTTCAAAGCCAAGTTCTTTTTGGATAAATATTGAGGTATCGGGGATCGTTTGTTTAGGTACCCCAGATGCATTTATAATTAGATCAGGAATTTTGGAACCATCAAGCGCATCCTTTCCTGCTAGAGCACCCATTTTATCAACATCGATACTTGAAACTCTTCTTTCAGAAACACCAGATTTTCTTATAATCCAGTCTTTAGATTTACCGATTAACGGAGCAATTTCTTCTGATGTTTGAATGCTCGGGGGTAAGTAAATCCCTACGCGAGTAATTTTTATTTTTAGCTTTTGACTATTCAAAAATAATATCTTATTTCAAAACGAGCATGGGAAAAATTTTGCATCTGATTAAAAGGATATTCATTACCATCGGGATGATTCTTAACATCATTAATTTTTGTTATTCCTGAAATCCATTGCAGAGCATCACTAATTGAATATTTTAGGTTTAGTTCTGTTAATGAACCAAAATTATTGCCACTATTAAAATTTCTTTCAAGATCAATTAAAGAAGTTATCGATAAAGAGAGTCTTCCATCCAAATGAAGTTTATTTAATCTTAAAATAAGAGCACTATTTGTTAGCAAAGCCAAAGGAGAGCCCATTCCAGGCATAAAAATTAATTCTGGGGTTACTTGATCCAGGTCTATATCTAGATTAGGAATATTGATATTTTCTTGAATAGGAAGGCTGTCTGATGTGTAATCAATTTTATTATGAGAAAAATATTGTGTTGAAAAATTAATTTCAGATGGCAACTGTATTTCAAATTGTACCACTGATTGTGAGTAGTTTGCTTTTTCATTAAGCGGATAGGATAATAAAGAATCATAATATGAGGGATTAAATGTACTTATTCGATCAATTGAAAAATTCTTATCTATCGTCGAAAAGTACCCATGATCAAATCTAATGGTAAACCGATCATAAATAAAGACACCACCAACACCAAAAACATTAGTTTTCCTAAAACTAAATAATATATCAACATGGGGAAAAGAAAAGTCACTACCATGGCCATAGACATTTACGCCGGTAAGGTTAAAAATACGATCATATCCTCTGAAAAATAGAGCTGAAATATCTCCTATGGGAGTTGAATATGAAGCGAAGAATCCACTCTCAAAAGGATTTTCCCTTATTGGTAGTATTGATGAGGGAGAGGGGTATATTGGTAATTCTATTGGAAAATCATCCCCGCCAATGGGTAATCGATTTGTTGAGTGAATAGGTGAAAAGACTGTCTGTAATTTTAGCTTTCCTAGGTAGTAGTCAATCGCAAGTGACAGATTAGACAACTTTTTATTTGTACCTCTATAAAACATATAATAATAGTCATATGGACTTACGATATCGAGTGGGCTATTTTCATCAACGTTTCCCCACGAATAGATCTGTTTTCCGATTCTTAGCTCATATTTTTGAGCACTATATGTTAGATAAATTTCTCGCATGTCTATGAAAAAATCTTCTGGATTGCTTGACGAAAGGAAAGTGGCATCAGTTCTGAGGTGATGTTCCAAAGCAAATTTTCCATTTATAGAAATGTCATCTTTTATGTGCTCAATATCAATTTTTATCAATCTGTAAGGCAATCTTAGTGTTGATAGGTCAGATAGTCTTGAAGCATAAATAAGGTCAATGTTTCCGGAAAAACGTAACTGGTCCGAATTTGTAAAAACCGAATTAAGCATTAATAAAAAGATTGTAATAAAATTTTTAAGTTTTTTATATATGTAACTTGTATTGTAGAAATTATTCATTATTTGATTAGAATCATTTTTCTTTTTATTACAGTGCTCCTATCGGAAATAAGCACGTAATAAATTCCAGATGGATGATGATCAGCATCCCAAACTATTTTATAATTCCCAATATCAAAAATCTTTTGTTCATTAATTACATCTACTTCTTCACCAAGAATATTAAAAACTTTAATGTCCAATTTTTTTTGTTCAGGAACATATAGTTCAAAACTGGATAGTGGATTAAATGGATTTGGAAAAATATTTGATACAACGAAATTATTTGATAATAAATATTTCTCCTCCGAATTGATCAAACTATCACAGACTTGAGGAGAAAAAACAGGAAAAGAATAATAGAATTGGTCAAGACTAAGTTCTAGGTGAGAACTATTTGCAAAGCAAAAGGGAATATTATCGCATAGGTTATTTGACCCAATTGCAAAAAAGGGATAACCAGCATCATCAGTGTTAATCCAATCTAAATTCATATTGCAAAAACAATCTGGGACAGTTTTAATTTTATTATTAAATAACCAGAGATAAGACAAATTTTCAAGGTTACAGATTGATTCAGGGATCATTGAAATTTGATTGTATCCCAAATCAAGAATATTAAGGTTAGATAGATTTCCTATAGAATCTGGAATTGATGAAAGAATATTATTGTTTAAATAACAAGTAAATAAACTATTCAAATCGGCAAAAGAACTTGGTAACTCTGAAATTCTATTCCATTCTAACCGTAAAGATGCTAGTTGAGTTAAATCCCCTATATTTTCCGGTAAGCGATATATCTCAGAGCTCACACCAGTGTTGTTTCCATAGTTGCCTGCAATTAAAAATCGAAGTCTACCATTGTACCAAGTCTGAGTGCCTAAATCCAGAGGTGAATCATAGTTTAGCTCGTTAATAGTAATTATGCTATCAAGAACAGAGATGTCGTTTTCATAAAAACAGGAGTCTCCTGAAAGAATTGTGATACTATTTGGTAGTTCACCTAAAAAAATAAAATCATCTGGACATTCCGTACGACAAAAGTTAATAAAACAAAATATAATGACTACTATTTTACTACTTCGCATTTTATTTAAGATAAATCATTTTTTTTACTATTTTGTTACCGTCACTGCTTATTACAACATAATAAATTCCAGATGACTCACTTAACGGTTCCCATCTAACATTATGGATACCATTTCTCATAGTTTTATCTGTAAGTGTTTTTACTAGGTTTCCTTTATTATTAAAAATTTGAATACGCACCCTTTTTTTTACGTTGACCAAATATTCAATGCTAATAGTAGCGTTAAACGGGTTTGGCCAAAGCTTAGTTATACTTATTACATTTGGAAAACTCTCATTTTTAAGGTTTAAGTTACTTACTACACCAAGCAAAGATACCTCTTTAGATAAATCAACTTGTGAATTTGGTATTGTTCTAAGTTTAATAGGGTTTGGGTTTCCTGTAATTTCTCCTATATTTCCTGAAAAAGAGATTACTTCTTCTGCATGAGGATTTAAACTCACATTAATTGTTTCAAAATTAAACCATCCTTCTGAATCGTCGATTTCGCAGGAAAGTTTTAGTGGATATTTGCTTTCATTTGATATAGTGAAAAAAAGATTTGCTGGTCCATCTGAAAAATGAACTACTGTATCTATCCCGCTTGTTGTATAATTATGAATTAGTACGCTGTATGCGTTAGGGAAAAGCCCATCTATTCTATTTGCTCTATAAACTGCCCCATTAGGTAGACTGAGGTTGTATCTTCCTTCCCAAACTAAGTCTCCTTGGTTACTAACTTCTAAACTCCTTCCGCCGCCTCCAACAGTTGTAATGAGTATATTCCCATTATTAAGCTTTTGAGCATTTCCAGATGCAAAGCCAAACAGAGATTCTGGAAGATCATAGCTCCAAACTAACGAGGCATCAAAATTATCCACTGAGATTTCGATAGCCCGAGAAATAGGTTGTGCAACACCACGAAATTGTGGAGCAAGGTTTCCATTGTCAAAGCTAAGAATATTACCGTTATCAAGCTTTTCTAAGCTATGCTGGAAACTAAAGCCAATATCGGTACCCATTGTCACATCACCAGAGGGCATGTCTCTTCCAACATTCCATACGACTTCCCCTGATGGGTAGTCAATTTTAGATATCCTAGAAAGATGTCGAGTAGATATATACAAAGCACTTTCTTCCTCATCAAATATTACAGCATTAATATGAGTCCAATCATAGCGCAAAGTAAAATAGGCCTGAGTCCAGGTTCCACCAATTTTATCATAATCAGACATGTCAAAGTGGTCAAATACGTTCCAAGTCCACACCTCTTCTTTTGTGTCTTTGTCCCATTCAATTAGCTTATCGCCAACCCAAGGAAACTCGACTGTATTCCCATCTGCCTGGTATGAGAGGTTTTGAAATGAGGAAGACCAACTTCCAATTGGTATAGGTCCCATCTCAACGGTCTCCACAATACCTAGATAATTACCATTTGGAAGACGGATCATGTCATGATGGAGAAATTTATCGTTTGGCTCCTCCCAAAGTAACTGCCCACTTATTGAGACCTCTACTCCAGGCAAATTGTGATTGTTTAATGGTCTATAATGAGATCCTAATATGTTTCCAGATTTACTAACGCTATAATAAACCAAATCACTATTTCCAGAATTCCATATTTCTTTTCCGTTTTGATCAATAATTGCAGTAAAGTAATTAAAAAACGATCCAAAAATGGTTAGTCCCGGTTGCAAAGCAAGTTCATTGTAAAAAATTGTTTCAGAGCTTGATTTAGATGAGCTTGTTCTGAAATTTCGGGTTGTTGACCAATCTCCAGCAATATCTGAAAAATAGATTGGTCTTAATCGCCAAAAATAATTCTCATTCCACTCAATCACATTTTTTTCAATGTATATTAAATTATTATCAAATGCACTTAATATAGGGTTTGAGAAGTTGGATAACGTGTCGATTTCAATTTCGTAATAATTTGCATTAGGAATCTGCCTCCACTCAAACAGTACTTGTGTCTGGTTGAGGATTTGCTCATTTTTTGGGGATATAAGGTTTCCAAATAGGCCAGAAATACTCATGATCAAAATTAAATTTTTCATCGTTTATTTAGTGAATTACTTAACCATTCTAATACTTCATTTCCTTGCGTTATCCATGCCTTGTGGAGTCCCATTTCAGGGAAATTCCCCAACAATTCTCCATTCCAAGCATAAGTAACCATGGTTGTATTTTCTGTTAATCTATTTAAAAACCAAACTCCTGCTGCATTTGGGAGTCTTACATGATTAACTAGAGAAAATGCCATTGGATGAATAGTAGAACTAAATGAAAAAATCCATTTACTTTTTGACTTTTCAATTTCATACTTGATAACATAATCTCGACCATCAAACGGAAAAGGCATATCTACAACAATATGAACAACATCGGGTTCTATTTTTTTTACAGTCTTCACTCTTTTAAAGACTTTTGGATAGCCTTCTAGATTTCTAATAACCATTGCAATAGAGTCGATATTATGATTTAGTATTTTTTCTGATTTAGCTATCGGAAAACCATTGTATTCACACCATTCAATCCTTGCAGGATGTTTCTGTAAAGTCTCCCAATAATCAAGGGAATTAATTTTTTTCAGATCTAAACAAAAAATAATCGAAAATATAAATGTAATTAGCGTAATAATTATTTTCATTTGTTAGCAAAAAATGTTTTGTATATGTTTTTACAATCATCTTTTATTTGACTTTCTTTTAAGCCAAATCTGGAAAGATTATAGTTATGTTTGCTTTTATAATTTCTCTGAACTTGAGCTACATCAAAAATTTCTTTTTTAAGATTTTCATTATTTTTTATATCAAGGAATGATAAAACATCATCCATGACCATCTCAAAGTTCTCCATCATCTTGTCAAATGGAATAATTAAAACATTCCTTTTATCTATTCTATTTGATTTCCAGTCAATCAAAAAACGATTAAGCAGCTCCACGAGGGCGATATATAATCTTTGGATAAATCTATCTCTTATCGGCTTTTTTAGTGACCAAAACTTAAATCGCTTATCGAGAACTCCAGTCATAAGGCTGAGGCTAGAAGGTATTACACGCAGTGGATCCCGAATCATATATAGTATTTTCGCATCTGGATAATAAAATTGAAACTTAGGCAAGTTACCAGCGATGCTAAATAGTTTTCCAATGTATCTTTCTCCCTGATTTGAGATAAGGTTTGTTTCCCAAACTGATTTCAACCATTCAAAATCTCTGGCTGATGTGTCTCTATGGTTTGGGTCAATCCAATCAAATAAATCTTCATCCGAGAATGATAAGAAGAACCCATAAACAAAAAAACCATCAAAATATCGAAATAAAAAAGAGACATCGTCTGTTTCATAGGAGGTAAGACTGGTTTTATGTGCCACTGTAGAGTGGTGACGCGCTGGGCTAAATTTTTCTAATATGGGTAAAAATGGTTTTATAAATTTTTGAATGATAATAGATGGGTATATTAATTGCCAGAGCTGCGATCCAGTGCCTAATCTATTTTTAATAAGAAAACGATGAAGAAATGTTGTGCCAGACCTAGGGTTACCAACAATGATGACTGGGTTTTCTTTTATCTCTATATTTTTATATACTAAATGGTCAAGAGTTCTTCCTATGCTTACTATAAGCTTTAAAACAACAAGCAAAAATCCTGATACAAAAGGTTTAAACCAGGAGGAAAAAGTTTTACCAATAATAAGATAAACTTTTAGGAATCTATAAAATATCATTTTTGTTAGCCGATCAATGGCTCCAAATTTGGCTGAAAAATAGTAACTCGATGATTTAAATTATAATATAAACGATGTCAAAAATAGATCAAAAATTCAGAAGCAAAAAATCGTTTAGGTATTTGTTTTTTATCAACAGAAATTTTTTTTTCTTTTTTGCGATAATAAACCTCTTACAATCTCAAGTATTCGATGGACTCACTTTATTTTCAGTAAATCAGACTGGACCAGGTGGCGGAAATGTTCACCGAACCTATTTGATTGATAATCAACAAAATATTATCCATTCCTGGTCTCATGATAGAGGAGCTGCAAGTATGCCCTATCTTTTGCAAGATAGCTCTCTGGTTTATCCATACCGAGTTGTGGCGCCAAGCATGTCAACAGGCGGAGTTGGTGGCGGAGTAGCTATTTACAGTTGGGCTGGTGATCTACTTTGGTCTCATGAAATTGCTAATGAATTATACCAGCATCACCATGATATTCAACCTCTACCAAATGGGAATATCCTTATGCTTGTTTGGGAACGCCATCTTGCTATCCAGAATGCCGGAAATATTCTGTATGGTGGAGAGGGGAAAGGATGGCAGCAGATGGGTAGAACCGGTGTCAATAATAATATTAATCAAATGTGGAGCACAGCAATATTAGAAATTGTTCCATATAGCGATGTTGATAGTATTGTCTGGGAGTGGCATGTTTGGGATCATTTAGTACAAGATATTAATCCAGATCTTCCCAATTATGGTTCAGTATCTAATTCTCCAAATCTTTTAGATATAAACTATGGAGATGTAGGCGGTAATGTAGGGCAACTAGGACCAAATGCAGATTGGTTGCATTGCAACGCAATTGACTACAACGAGGATCTAGATCAAATAGCCATCTCAAGTCGCCATACAAGCGAAATATATATCATTGATCACAGCACCACAACTCTAGAAGCATCATCAGATTCTGGAGGTAATTCCGGAATGGGTGGAAATTTTCTGTACAGATGGGGCAATCCACAGGTTTATAAAAGAGGGAGTTCCTCAGATCAAAAACTTTTTGGTCAACATGGTGTAAACTGGATTCCTTCGGGTTATCCTGGCTCAGGTAATTTGATAATTTTTAATAACGATTATACTTCAAACACTTCAGCAGTTTTTGAATTGCAGCCCCCCATAAATACTTTTTATTTATATGATTTACAATCTCAAAGCATATTTGGTCCAAATGAACCAATATGGTATCACACCGGAGAGTTTCACTCTAATGTACAATCTGGTGCTTTCCGTCTACCAAATGGAAATACATTGATAACTGATGCGAATTCCTCACGCATATTTGAAGTTACATTAGAAAATAATTTAGTCTGGGATTATAATCATCCTGGAGGAGGGCATATGATTCCAAGGGCTCAAAAATATTCATTTGATTATTTAGGTATTGGCTTTCCAGATTTTATAAATGGAGACATTAACTTGGATGGTGCAATAGACCTGTACGATATTTTATTGCTCTCAGATATGATAAATGGTGCTGGGTATGCTGTAAATCCCCCAGCAGATTTCGTTCAAGATGATATTATTAATGCCAGTGACATTATTGCATTAGCCGCTTTTATTATGAACTACTGATTTTTGAATTGCAGCTTAAAAAACCTCCCTTTATATGCCCTAGAGAGTTTATGTCATTCAAAACTAAAACTTTATTTTTGGATATGATCTATTAAACATGAACGGTAATAAATACACCGATCTAATTGAATCCTGGTTCCTTGATCAGACCATTAATCATACCTGGCGCAGTATCACATTATCGTTGCTTACAACAATATTAATGGCTTCAGGAGCAAAGTATCTTAAAACAGATGATGATATGATGAAAATGCTTCCAAGGGAACTAGAATCAAAATTGGCCTGGGATGCTGTTCAGGAAGAGTTTGGTAATACAGAAATAATTTACTTAGCCTTTGGAAATAATGATTCAAAAGCCTTAAGTACAAAAACTCTTGGACACTTATGGGAATTAACTGATGAGTTGGGAAAACTACCTTCCGTTAACAATGTAATTAATTTGAGTACCACTAGTAGAATCGATCATTCGGATGGTCTACTAGAATTTAAACCTTTGCAGAGTTCAAAAATTGTTGATAACGAGGACCTAGAAGAAATACGAATCTATCTAAAAAAGAATCCAAAACTAAAAAAACAATTAATCAGTAATAATTATGATTTTTTATTAACAATCGTTCAGCCAAATGAGAATGTTGGTTTAGACCTTTTTAGAAATGAGATTGTTTCTGTAGCTGATTCCATATTGCAGGAATATAAGATCTACTATGCTGGAACCGCATATATCACTGGTTCTTTTCCTGAGTTGATTAAAACAGATATTACATCCCTTTTAAAAGCAGGTGTTATTATAATGGTGATTATCCTATTAATAAATCTGAGAAGTGTAGTGGCCGTATTTCTTGTGCTAGTATTAATTTCACTATCTTTAGCTTCAATGATAGGTTTTATGGGCTGGGCGTATAAAATAAGTGGGCATAATTATTTCCTTTTTGCGTTGGTAAATACGTCTATGCCGATCATTCTTTTGACTATTGCCAACTCGGATGGAGTACATGTTATAACTAAATTTTTTCGTGAGTTAAGAAAAACTGAAGACAAAATTGATGCAGTAAGGAACACAATGGGCTCTTTATTTAAACCTATTTTTATTACAAGTATAACTTCAATTGCAGCGTTTTTAACTTTGGCTTTTTCACCACTTGATTCCCTGGTAGGATATGGTATTTGTTTATCTGTAGGAATTGGATGGGCATGGTTTCTTAGTTCTCTTCTACTCCCCTCATTAATCATCCTTATTAAATGGAATAATGAATCACATGCCATAAAAAAGCCAAGTATTTTTGAAAATATGGTTTATGGTTTTAGTAAGGTTGTTTTGGAATTTCCAAAGTATGTTTTACTTTTAGGTTTTGTAATTGTTTTTTTAGGATTTAGGGGTTTGCATAAAATTGATGTTGATGTTAACCTCGCAACTTTTTTTAAACCTGGTACCGAAATAAGAAATAGTATGGACTTTATGGACTCTCAGATGTTAGGCACAATGGATTTAAGGGTCAGAGTTGAGGGAGATATCAGAGAGCCAAGTGTGTTGGTGGCAATGGATTCATTACAGTTACAAATTGGTAAAAATGAAAAGATTAAGGTTATTTATTCGGTTGTAGATCTAGTGAAACAATTACACCGAATTTTCATGGATGATGATTTAGATTATGAAAATATTCCAAAAGAAAAAGAAAAAGTAAATAACTTATTCACCATGCACTCTATATCAAATGGAATGGGTGATTTTTCTAAAATGGTAGATCATGATTACAAAACAGGGCTTATAACAGCTTATACACCCACCCTTAGCACTGAGGAAGTCTATAATATATCCGAAAATATATTAAACTATGTAAGCAAGCATGCGACAGAAAAATTAAAGATAAATGTAACAGGAATGATTATGGTAATTAGAGATCTAGTCTTTCTAGTAATCAAGTCTTCAATTTTTAGTATAATTTTTTCTTTGGCAATAATATTTATTATTTCCAGCATCTTCTTCCAGGGTTTTATTTGGGGTTTGATGTCCACGTTACCACTTTTTACAGCGATTATGCTTAATTTTGGACTGATGGGTTATTTCGGCGTTAGTCTGAACCATATCACCGCAATTCTATCCTCCATCATAATTGGTGTCGGTGTAGACTTTTCGATACATTACATTACTCAGTTTAGAAGGTTGGAAATCAATTTAGATAATAAAATGAAAACTAAAAATGTATTGGAAGAAGTTGGTTATCCCATAATACTAGACGCAGGGTCAAATATGGGATTTGGTGCACTATTAATTTCTACTTTCACACCTGTACAATATGTAGGTGGTTTGGTGATCTTTGCTATGATATCCACATCGTTTGGAGCACTTTTTATTCTATCTTCATTAATAATGTTAATTAATAAAAGGTTATTGTATTAGATTAAATATTTAAACAGAAGTAAATGAAAAAAACTATTTTAATTTTATTATTTTTTTCCCAGATGTTTGGGCTAGATGGTACTCAAATAGCAGAGATGCTTAACTCAAGATTTATTCCTGATGATTTAACTAGTTACGCAAATATGATTTTAACAAACGCAAAAGGAAAGGTGCGATCAAGAAAAATGATTTCGATGTCTACAGATAGAGGTAAGAAGCAAATCATGTGGTTTATTGAGCCTAAGTCTGAAAGAGGAATTTCATTTTTGAAAATTGAACATGATTCGAAAACCGATGAAATGCGAATGTGGTTACCGGCATTCAAGAAAACTCGAAGAATATCGCCAAAAAACAGGGGTGATAAATTTATGGGGTCTGAACTCAGCTATGAAGATTTATCCAATAGAGACCCGAATGAGCATGTTTATTTTTTATTAGACAGTGTTCGATTTAATGGTACAGATTGCTATTTACTTGAAACTAAACCTTCTAAGTCTAATTATTCGTCCTATTCCAAACATGTTTCTTGGATAAGTAAAAAAAATCTGACGTTAATAAAAGAACATAGCTATGACAAAAAGGGCCAGCTGAGAAAAGAGAAGGAATTTCTATATCAGAAAATTGAGCACTACAACATAATTAAACGCATTTTCGTAAAAAATAAGCAAACTCAAAATACAACAGAAATTTTATTTTCAGATACAAGGGTTAATTCAGGGTTGAACAAGAGCTTCTTTCATGAAAAAAATCTAAAAAAAATTCCAAAATATTAATTAATAAAATAAGTAAAAAAGAATTTATATGGAGCAAGTTTAATTTCTTAAAGGTTTCCCCTTTTTGAGCATATAGTTTATTCTGTCTTGCGTTAACTTTTCACCTGCTAGAGAAACAAAAGCCTCCCTCTCAATATCCAGAATATATTGTTCATCAACAGAGTTAGTTAATCCGGCCCTATCCCCACCTGTTAAAACATAGGCGAGTTTTTTACCTATTTTCATATCATGATCTGAAATTTTTCCTTGCATTTTAAAACCCTTCAGTGCAATGGTCATTGCAGTACGACCTCCTTTCCCGGGAAGTTTGAGATCATCTCTATAGTTAGGAGCCCTGTAGGAAATTGATAACTCCATAGCTTTTTCCTTGGCCGCCTTTAGAAGATGTTTTGAGTTTAAAATTATAGTATCATCCTTTTTTAAATATCCTAGATGCTTGGCCTCGTCAGCACTTTTTGCGATTTTTGCAAAGCCAACAGTCTCAAAAGTTTTTTGTATTTTTTGGAAAGCACCCATTCTATTAGTCCCAAGATCCATTGCATTTAAAATCATCCGGAGATTTCCACCTCCGCCAGGTATAAGGCCTACTCCAACTTCTACAAGTCCCATGTATGTTTCTGCAGCGGCAATTCTATGTGCTGCAGGTTGTATTATTTCGACACCTCCCCCAAGCACCAGTTGAAATGGAGTCGCAACCACTGGTCCACTAGAAAATCTAATTCTTTGAGTGGTGTCTTGGAGAGTTTTTACTGCAAAGTCTAACGCTTTCCATTGGTCACCTTTACTCAGTTCTAATAACAAATTTAGGTTGGCACCAGCGCAAAAATTAGCGCCTTGATGTCCGATGACAACGCCTTTGTATTTGTCATTTTCAATTAGATCCAAGGCGTGGTTTATTATGGAAATATAGGAGCTGTCAATTGGATGTAATTTTGGTTGTAGAATCGAGTGAAACTCAACATTTAAAATTCCATCACCTAAATCATTTAGACTAGCACTAAGATCCTGTTTTATTATATTACCTTTCGATTTGTGAAGCGCTAGATTAAGTTCCTTTGGGTTTTGTTTGATGTCAATAGCTTTTTTTTCCTTAGGGCACCAATAATTTGGAATTGCATTTTTAGTGGCATAAAATGCAGTCCTACCCGTATTTAGCATTGTTTGCACCCATTTAGGAACTTTTTCGCCCTGCGATTTCATTTTTTCTGTTGATCGTTTTACTCCGATTAAGTCCCAAATCTCAAAGGGACCTGCTTCCCACCCAAAACCCCATTTCATGGCATTATCTATATTGGTAATATCATCAGAAATATGTGGAATTCTGTTTGCACTATAGATTAGTGTTTTTGAAGTAAGTTTCCAAAAAAAATTGCTTCCGCGGTCATCTCCATAGCAAAGTGATATCAACTTTGAACCTAGTTTTTGCCTGTCCTTTGCAAGACGAAAACAGTCAAAATCCACCTTTCTTTTTGGTTGATATTTTCCTGTTTCAAGGTCTACTGAGTCAATAGTTTTATCATCATTCTTTATGTAAAATCCTTTATTTGACTTCTGTCCCAACCTACCTGATTCAATTAAGTATTCTAAGATTTTTGGTGTTTTAAAAATTTCTCGTGCTTCATCTTCATTTGCTTTCTGGTATGTTGTCTGAATTACGTTGTGTAATGTATCGAGCCCAACAATGTCTGCTGTACGAAAAGTAGCACTTTTTGGTCTCCCTGATATTGTTCCAGTCAAACTGTCTACTTCTTCAACCGTTAAACCAAATTCTTTGGCTAGGTTAATAGCTGTCATTATTCCAAATACACCTATTCGGTTTCCAATAAAATTAGGAGTATCTTTCGCATGAACGATCCCTTTTCCTAAAACTACTTCACCAAATTCATTTAACTTATTATATGTTTCTTCAGATGTTTTCTCACCTCTAATTAATTCAAGAAGATGCATATATCTGGGAGGGTTGAAAAAGTGTGTAATCATAAATCTACTTTTCAAATCATCTGTAAAAGAATCATTGAGTTCAGTTATAGGAATTCCGGAAGTGTTTGAGGTTAAGATTGAATCATTCTTTAGGTAGGGAATAATTTTTTCATATACCTTTTTTTTAACTTCAATTTTCTCAGTGACAACCTCAAGAACCCAGTCAGCATCTGAAATTTTTTCAATATCATCATCGAAGGTACAGGCTGTGATAAGATCAATATTTTTTGGTTTGAATAGAGGTGCTGGCTTCAATTTAATTAATGAGTCCCTACCTTTTTTTGCTCGTTTAAAATCAATGTCAAATAAGTAGGAAGGAATTCCAGCATTACTAAGGTGTCCTGATATCTGTGATCCCATTACTCCAGCCCCGAGGACAGCAACTTTATTTATTTTTTTTGACATTTCTATTTCTATCTCTCAATTACGGTGGCTATGCCTTGACCAGTGCCGATACACATGGTTGCAAGGCCCAAGTTTTTATCCTGTTGTTCTAATACATTTAACAAAGTCGTTATTATGCGTGCACCTGAGCAACCTAAAGGATGGCCTAATGCAATAGCCCCGCCATTCATATTTATTTTTTCTAGATCCCAGTTTCCTTTTTTTATCACATAAAGAGATTGGGCTGCAAATGCTTCATTTAGCTCTATTGCATCTATATCATTCATGGTTAACCTAGTTTTATTTAAAACCTTTTCTGTAGCTGGTAGAGGTCCCATTCCCATTCTGGTCCAATCCACTCCAGCAATAGCACGCCCTCTAATTTTAGCTCGTATTTTGAGACCATTAGATTGTGCATAATCTTTACTGGTAATTAATATTGCAGAGGCACCTATTGATAAT
>MDSW01222251.1_pt1 | contig 25334 bp, 26 predicted proteins | sample 811171 | NCBI WGS metagenome assembly MDSW01 (sample SAMN05326641, study PRJNA326480) | marine metagenome | isolation source: seawater | place: Atlantic Ocean: North West | collected 2012 | reverse complement strand
TTTATATAAATGAAACTAACAAAGGCACATTTATTTATTATATTGTTATTGGTTCTTTTATTTAGTTCTTTTACTATTAAAGTTTTAGAAGGAATGAGTATCATTGAGGGAAATAGTAATATTTCTAACAGTACACAGTCTTTAGCAAATATAAAACAAAGACAAACAGGTGAAGCTTTGACTTCTAATAATAGCGGTTCTGCTTATAATCCTTTTGGTACTAGTCAAAATGCGATGACTGATAAAGATTTTAAGAAAGCAAGAAAAATCGGTGCTGATGTAAGAGTTGAATTTAAAAAATTAGGCTCTGAAAAAAAACAAATGGGATATGGTTCTGCTGATGGAATAAGTCGCGACCAAATACCACCTGGTGAAGAACATTTATATGTTCTCAAATCTGAAATAGTACCACCTGTTTGTCCTAAATGTCCAGATATTTCTTCATCTAAGGGAGGTAGTAAAGGAGGAGGAGGAGGAAACTGCTGTAAAAAGAAAAAATGCCCACCATGCCCTAGACCACAAAGATGTCCCGAACCAGCATTCACTTGTAAAAAAGTTCCTAATTATGAAGCTTCCGCTGTAGATAATGTTTTACCTAGCCCTATGTTTGAAAAAAATGGAGGGGCGGGTTCTGGCCCAAGTGGATCCGGTCCAACTGGAGCTGGTAATCCAATGGCTCGTTTAAGCTCATTTGCTAAATTTTCATAAATAAAAATAGTATATTTAATATTATTTTTATTTGATTTTTTTTTTAATACATTTTTTGTCAATCGTTAATGTTTTTTCACGATTTTCTTTAGGAACTATTCTTATTAAACATTTAGATTTTCTACCATATAATGGATCTGTACATCCTTTTTCTTTCTTTCGTGTTTTCTTTTTCTTAACTATTTTTTTTGGTAATTCTAGTTTTATTGTACATCTTGAACGAAAATGTTCATATCTTTCACGGACCTTACAATAAGTTAATCCAGATTTTTTGTTTAACATTTTATTAACATGTTCATGTAAATTAAACATCCATTTTGAAAAATTTGTTCTATTTTTTAAAGCATTTTTATTTAACGGAACAGCTTTTAAATTTTTAACCATGTTAATTCTACAATACTTACATGGTAATACTTTTTTTAAAGACATTATAAATTTTTTATAAATTTTTTTATCTTCATTTGTTGGATTTACTGGATAATTAAATGACATCGTATGTAGGTAATGCCATAAACTAGGACCCCATACGGCAGTTAACATACCATCACCACTTTTATAATCTTTTTTATTATAAACGCGTTTTGTTTTTTTCTTTTTTCTTTTTGTTTTTTTCTTGCGTGTTTTATTTGGCATAAACTTATATTACATATAGAATTATTTTTTGTCAAATTTTTTTATCAAAGTCTTTAATTGTAATTTAATATTATCACTATTAAATTTATTAAATTCAATTTTGTATTTTTTTTTCCATATAAAAGAATAGTAATCTTGATCAGTTGTAAAATCTTTTTTTTCAACTTTTAGTAATCCTTTCATTAAATGTCCGTGATGATTCCTTATCATAATATTAATAGTATTATGTTATTTTTAAATTCGTTAAAAATAACATCTTCTAATCTTTAGACAATATATATATGTCATCGCCTATAAGTAATATGAGTGAAAAAATTACACAAACATTTTCTAGTAAAAAATTTGTTATTATATTAGTATTATTAGCTATGTTTATTGGTGCGGCTTTTTATGTTTATAATACATATGTTGCCCCTAAATTAAACCCTTCATTTGTTTCAAATAGAGAATTTGTAAATAAAGCAGGTCAACAAAGTACGTCATCAGCAGAAATATATTTTATTTTTGCTAAATGGTGTCCTTACTCTAAAAAGGTAATGCCAATTTGGGATGCTCTTAAAGAAAAATACGATAGAAAGGTTGTCAAAAACATGCCCGTTATATTTAAGGAATTAGATGGTGACGCACAAGAAAAAGAAATAGATTTATTTTCTAAAAATTTCAATAAAAAAATAGAGGGATACCCTACTATTATTTTAGTTAAGGAAAATGATGTTATTGAATTCGATGCTGACCCAACTGAAAATAATTTAGAAGCATTTATTAATTCAACTCTTTAATTATTTTTGTTTATAAGATAAACTCCTGCTTGTTCATAACCCTTTTTAAAACACTGTTCTCTCATTCCCCTTTTATTTATAAAAGAAATTATATTACAAGTGTCTTTACTTGTAAATAGATTTAATTTATTTGGGATATTATAATTTTCTATCTCTTTACTATTAATTTTTTTTAATAATTTATAAATGATTTGTATATTAAAAGAAAAAATATCATGTTCTTCTTTATAACAATTTAACTCATTTCTACGGTTTGTTATATTTAAACCAAATATATCATTTAAGTCAACATCTTTGTTATTATCAAAAAAGTGATTAATGGGGAAACGACAGGAATAAACCCCATCAATATAATAATCATCGTTATATTTCATTGGTTTAAGAAATGGGATAGTAGAAGACATATATATTGCTTCAATTAATAACATTTCAGGATGTGTTTTATATGAAAATCCCATTGGGTCAAAATTTTCATAATTTGTGGCATAAACAACCAACTCTTTTTTTGTTTTATTGTAAAATTCATTTAATGTAATATCTATATTTAAATTACATGTTTTAAATATTGGTTCTAAAGCCGTTTTATATATTTCTATATCAAACAATCCTATTTCATCGTATATGTTCATAATATTTTCAATTTTAAAATCGAATATCTTATCCCATGGTCTTTCTATGATATAATCTATTACTACTTGAATATCTATATCTAAACATAGAATAAAGCCAACAATACTTCCAGCTGATGTACCATAAATTTTTTCAACATTATTTAATTCTATACATTCTTTTTCTATTAATTTTTTTAAAGCACCTAATTGATATAGTACTGAATGTAACCCACCCGAAGATAATATCAAATTTTTTATCATAATATAAATATATTAGGTAATTTTTTTATTATTTTTTCTAAAGAAAAAATAATATGACTGAAAAAATAAATTTAGATGATCTTTACAAAAATAAACAAAATACATTTGAACATAAACTTAAAGTATATGATAAAATATTAGCACGAATTCATAAAAAAATAAAAACAACGGCTAGAACTAGAAATAGTAAATGTTTCTGTGGCTATGTTGTACCTGAGTTTATTTTAGGATTACCACGATATGATGTTGGAGCATGTACATCATATATTATAGATAAGCTTAAAAAAAATGGATTTAATGTAAAATATACACATCCCAATTTATTATTTATATCATGGCAGCATTATATACCATATTATGAAAGACAGGAATATAAAAAAAAGACAGGAATAAATATTGATGGTTTTGGCAATGTTATTCAAAAAAATAAAAATAAAAAAAACCAGGAAGAAAATGTAAATACTCTCTTATTGAAAAATTCAACAAATAAAACAACTGTGAAAAAAAGTAATTTTAGAGATGTCTCAAAATATAAACCAAGTGGTAATTTTATTTATGATACAAATACTATTAAAAATATACAAAATATTAATATATAATGAAAAATCATCAAAAATATTTGTTTTTGATGATTTTTTTTGAAACCATAATATAACACTGTTTAATAATTGGAATACCGTTTACGATAACGTTTATAATAATATAACCTTGGTTTTTGAAAAAATAAAAATGTCATTTTTTTCGTTTTTTTCGCATTTTTTTTTGATAAAAAAAATCGTGCAAACTTTTTTTCGGTATTTATGGTTTTAAATGGTGGTATTTTTCATATACTTATTTTTGGGTTTGTTACCAACAAAAAAGTTTAAGCGTTTTTTTGAAAAACTTTTTATTGAAAATCGATTTTGGACATTTTGAAAAATGTCCATTTTGGGATTTCTAGAAAAGTGTTGTGCAAAAATCGCTTAAACTTTTTTTATTACCATAATGCTCTAAAATACAAAAAACACTAAAAAATATGAGAGCATTCTTATGCATTGCCGTTTTTTCAAATTTTTTAAAAACAAAAAAAACAAAAAAAACGGCGTTCAAAAAAAATCTCGTGAGCAGCCGTGAGCAAAACGATTTTTGATTACCAAATTTTGTAACAAACCACGTTTATTTTCGTTGTTGAATATGACCAATGAGACGATAAGAAACGATTGTTACGGTTATGCTAACAAAATATTTTAATATTCAATGGAAATAAGACAAAATCCTTATGGTGCTCGTTTTTGCTCGTTTTTTGCTCGCTTTTTTTGATGCTTACCATAATCACATAAAATTTTAAAAAACATTAACATATATCATAAGGGGTTTTTTTTGTTATCCATGTGTTTTTCTTACGGAGAAATGTCGGTTTTTTGAATCTCGTGAGCAGAAAACGAGCAAATTGATTTTTTTTTTTTATAAAAAAAATGTTTTTAAAAAATGATCAAACTTTTTAAGACAATCCGCTTACGACAAATTTCAAAAAAAAACCTTGAAAAATAAAGCATGGTGTCACCACTAATTTATGCTGTTACTGACTATTAAAAATTAAAAATCATCAAACTTTTAAAATGATATTTTGATAACAAACATTAATGAAATATTATATTATAAAATTATGCAGTGGTAAAGTTGTTGAAAAAAAAAGTGGTTTGTTGAAAACGAAAAATTTTTCTTGAAAAAAAAATTTTCAAAATGAGTAAAAAACGGGAAAATTCTATATGTATTTTGTTAAAAAAAAAGCGAAAAAATGTAATTTTCAAAAAATGTTTTTAAGTTATTTAAAAAATAAAATTAAAATTTAATATAAAAAAAAATGGATTAAAATAAAAAATATAAATATATTATAAAATACAATTTATGAGTGAAGCTTTTGTATGCGTTGAATGTGATTATAAAACAACAAAAAAATGTAATTATGATAGACATATGAAATCAAAAAGACATATAATGAAACTGAATAATACTGAATTATTTCGATGTAATTTTTGTAGTTACTTCACAAAGAGGAAAAATAATTATATAAGACATATTAATACTATGCACAATACACAAGAAAATATAAATATATCAACGGGTAAAGGCTCAGATAATTTTGAATCAAGTTTAAATAAAATCCTTAAAGAGCAGGAAAATATTAAGAAAATGATACCAAAATCAGGAGGAAATACAATTATAAATAATAAACTGTCTATAAATGTATTTTTAAATACACAGTGTAAGCAGGCGATGAGCATAGATGATTTTGTTAATCAGTTGCAAATATCTTTAGAAGATCTAAAATATTCAAAAAATAAAGGTTATGTGAAAGGAATAAGTAATGTATTTGTTAAACAATTAGCAGATTTAGAACCAAAAGAAAGACCAATCCATTGTAGTGATAAAAAACGCTTACAATTTTATATAAAAAATACAAATTCATGGGAAAAAGACGATGATAATAAAAATATAAATAAGGCAATAGGAAATGTGCAAAAAAAACAAATAGAATTATTGTTTTTATGGGATAAAGAACATCCCGGTTGGGAAAACAATGAAAAATTAATAATGGAGAGATTAGCTATAGCAAAAAGCATTTATGGTAGTACAACGGATAAAGAACGAACAAAAGAAAATAAACAGATAAAAAAGATAATCGGGGAAAAAATAGAATTGGATGACATTGTATTAACGATAAAAGATACTTTATGAATATTATTCTTCTAATACAGCTACATTATCAGCTATCTTGGAATAAGTTTGTTCTAAAAAAGCGGGGATAATTTGTTCTTTAACATATGAAGGACTGTCTTCTGTTTCAGAAAATGTAAATATACCTATATTATCTTCTTTGGTAAAGAATTGGTTTAAAAAAACAACTTCTTCATCTAATATTGTAGGGAAAAGTATGATACTATCATTTAATAACCCAGTGCCTACTCTACCATCGTTTAATTTAAACGATACTGAAACACCATCTTGAACATTATTTATTTTATTTAGTTTGTATTCCCCAATTTCGTCTACATCTAAAATAGAAACACCTGTATATTTTTCAATATCTTCGCCACTATCTATTTCAATATCTTCAATAATACGAAATGACGTATCATTTCTTATTGTATCCCATTGTTTTTTATTGAAAGTATCATTCCAAATTGCTCTAAATTCAATTCCAAATTTTTTAAAGTTATCTGGTAATTTAATAGAGTTTATTTCCGAACAAACACCATCATTGAAACTACGAATTATTGGTTGTTTTTTAAAATCATCTTTAACGAATTCTTCCATATTTTTAAGATTTTCAAAATTATTATAACATTTTCCACACAAATCAATAGTTTCACCGTCTTTTTTACTATAAGACCATCTTTCACCCTTAATAAAACATTCAAAATTGGTACATTCTTCACATTCACTTTTGGATGCGCATTTTCCATCACAACATTTTCTAAAATGTATCCCTTTATATATTGCCATGTTTTTGAGCGATTTTTCATTGGGTTCGTTAATTAAATTTTCACCAATGGTGCCATATAATGTGGCGAATATATTAACAAACAATGAATAAAAAATATGATTTTTATTGCTGATGTGTTTAATATCGCATAGTAATAAACAATAAATAAGCTCAGCTATCATTTGGAAACAATATCCTTTATAACTTTTTTTATTTTGTGATTCTTTTATATAATCATATAAATCGAACAAAATAATATATCCAAAATTATGTAATTGTAGAGGTGCTTTTTTAATAATTCTATCAGAAAATTCTTCAAACGATTCTAACAATTTAACTGAAGACTTGTATTCATCTTTTTGCTTTTGAATATTATCTTTTTCTTCATCATAATTAAAATCTTCAGTGTCATATTTATTTGTTGTTGTTCTATTGTCGTGTATAGTAGTATGTTTATTTATATCAACATTACCTTTTTCCATTTTAATAATTTTTTTAAGTTTTGAATTTAAAACAATTTTTTTGAAAAGTTTTATACCTTTTCTAAAATTTTTTTCACAATCGATGTACATTGATACTATAAATTTTCTAACTTCTTTTGTTTTTTTATCTAACTCATCCATTGTAAATTCATCATTTATAATTATTTCATTTGTAACTTCATCTTTTTTAAACATTTCGTCTAAGATTTTAATAAATGTTTCGTTATTTTTGTATGTAATTTGCATAATACGTTTAATATGTTCAATGTATTTTAATAGGTCGTTTTCTGGTGGGGATAAACTACCCATATAACCTGTTTTAAAATCAAGTTCTTTTGTTGTACACATTTTATTTTTTTCATACCTATAAAGAGGGACATCTTTAAAATGTTTAATATCATCAGGTAATTCTTTACCTGTAAAAGTTTTATATATTTTAGTTAACACATTAGAATATTCTTTTTTTGATTCTTTACTCATAACAAATTTTTTTTTGATAGGATCATATTCGTCTTTATATAAGTCATCTAATTCTTTTATACCCGCCTCATCACCAAGTTTTTTTAAATATGTATGCGATATTTCATTATTTTCATTAATTTTGTTTTTTTTATTAATATCGCAAAAATGGTTTGAAACAATAACATTTATATTTGATTTATCTTTATTTATAACTTCTTTTACATTATTTGTCATATCCCTTTTTTTACAAAAATTTAAATCTTCTATTGAAATATTTTTATTATTTAATATGGGATTTATAACGTGGTGTATTGCGGAAAATAAATGACTAAATTTAACATAATAAATAGCTACTTCTTTACAAAAAAATTTTTTGGGTCTAGTTATTTCTTCCTTACCTATTTCTATTTTATTTAAATCTAAAATATCTTCTGTCAATGATTTATGGTTTTTAATTAAAGAGTGTATGTTTTTAATTTTATTTTCTGTATAATTTTTTTTTAATATATTTGTTAAAATATGAATAATAGAATTACAATAGTTAGGTTCAAGAAATTTTAAAATTTCTTCGCTAGATGTTTCTAGTATTATTTTACTTGCTATTTTGTTAATTTTTTGTAACAGTTCTTTATCTTTATCTTTAAACGGTTTTTTATAATCTTCAAAAGCCGTATATTTTTTTGAAGCAACAAGGCCCATTATTATATATATATAGTTAAATTTAAATTATATATAAATTGAATTTAAAAATTAAAAATTTAATAAATTAAGTAATAAATGAATATTAGCAATAGTGCGAAAAATAAACAATCTAGAAAAAATAAAAATAAGAGAAATAAGAAGTTATGGAATATATTTAAGGATGAAATGGGGGAAAAGAGTAATTTGGAATTACTTTTTGAAGAAAATAGAGTTGGTATGAGAGAAAATTGTGAATTATGTAATAGTATGTTACAAATTTCACCAGAAAAATTTTTAGTTTGCTCAAATACTAAATGTGGAATTATTTATAAGGATTGTTTAGATACATCAGCTGAGTGGAGATATTATGGAGCGGATGATAATAATTCAAGAGACCCAACCAGATGCGGTATGCCAATTAATCCTCTTTTAAGAGAATCTTCATATGCTTGTAGAATTATGGCGGGATATAATTCCACATATCAAATGAAAAGAATTAAACGATATACCGATTGGCAATCTATGCCTTATAAAGAAAAAGCAATATATGATGAATTTCAGAGAATTACAATAATGTCAAGAATAGCTGGAATACCTAAAATAATTATAGATGAAGCTTTGAAACAACACAAAAAAGTTTCCGAAATGAAAACATTTAGGGGATGTAATAGAGATGGTATCATAGCAGCAAGTATATATTTAGCAAGTCGTATACATAATTATCCAAGAACAGCTAAAGAAATAGCAGAAATATTTCATTTAGATAACACAAGTTCTACAAAAGGTTGTAAAAACGCAGTTCATATATTAAATACGATTGAAAATACAAAAACTCTAGATGAAAAAACATACTTTCATAATACTAAACCATCGGCATTTATAAATAGATTTTGTAGTAGATTAAATATCAATGAAGAGTTAACAAAGTTATCACTATTTGTTGCTATGAAAATAGATAGGGAACAACTAATACCCGAGAACACACCCCAATCTGTTGCTGCTGGAATAATTTATTTTATATCACAAATTTGTAATTTGAATGTCAGCAAGAAAGACGTGAAATTGGCAAGTAACACCAGTGAGGTTACCATTAATAAATGTTATAAAAAACTAGAAAAATTCAAAAATAAGTTGATACCAACGGTTATTATTGAAAAATATAATACATAAATTTATCCGATGATATCTTTTATAAGTTTATTTCTTATATTATTCCAGTGTCTACTCCCTTCTTTACCACCATTAAATGTTAGTTGTCCTGAATGCAATCTATAATAAAGTAATACTTCTTGTAAATTATATATTTTTTTATATTTTTTTAATACTTTAAGAATTAATTCTAAATCTTCAACCATTTCTTTCGTATCATTATTGTAGTTGCCAACTTCAATAATTTTAGATTTTCTAAAACAAAATGTAGGGTGATTCATTAACCAATGTTTTTTTTTCTTTTTATATTCTTCCAATGAAAGTGATGGGTGATTCGTCTTATTTTGAAGAGTATTATTAGATAAAAATTGAACTTGTCCACCACATAAAGCACAATCTGGAGTTTTTTCCATAAATTCTAGTTGTTTTACTATTCTTTCTGGTAACATAATATCATCACTATCCATTCTAAATATTATTTCATCAGGACATAATAAAACACCTTTATGTAATGTAGGTCCAATTCCAATATTTTTATCATTTTCATGATATAAAACATTGATCCATCTAGTGGTATCACTAAAATTTTTTAACATTTTTTTTAATATAGAACAGTGTAAAGGGTCAGAACCATCGTTTACACATACTAGATTAATATTTACATATCCGAGTTGATTTTTTATTGATTCCAATGTTTCTTTTAAATATAATGCCTTAGAATTGTAACATGGCATTAAAATAGACACACTTTTATTTGGTTTTAAAAATTGTGATGGTAGAGAAATATTATTCATATTATCATAATTTTGTTTAGTAGACCCCCATTCTTGATAAGCAAAAACACGTCCATGTTGTTTATATTCAAGTCCACAAACATGAATAGGTAAAAAATAAAAAGAAGGAAGGATGGTGATATCATTCCATTTTCTACTAAAATAAATTCGCGTTAATAGTCCGGGACCAACTGTTCTCCAAGCTCTCTGTTTTATAATACTAAAATTAATTTCATTTTTCTTTATCCATTCGATAGCAAGTTTAGGTAACAAATGTTTTGGTGGGAAAGCCATAGTGCCCGTTGCGATTAATGGATGTGTGGGAGCTAAAACATCCTTATATTTATCAGAGGCCCAACCAGCACCTCGAACATGTTCATTTTCATAACCAGCAAACGCTTTATTTAATTTAAGTAAATCGCAAAAAGGTTCAATACATATAGAATCTGCGTCTACAAAAATACCACCATATTTATATAAAATTTCCCAGCGTAAAATATCAGCTTTACCATTCCATTCTTTCATTACATTGATTTTATTTTGTAATTGAGAAACAAATCCTCTTTTTATTAATTCTTTTTCATTCCAAAAAATATATTCGTATCCAAGAGCTTCATGTTTATCTTTCCATGTTTTCATAAATTTTGTCGGAGGAGGTTTTGGACCTATCCATAATTGATGTATTATTTTCGGAATTAACGACATTATTTAAATATACATATAATTATTTAAATAAATATAAATAATTATATTTATAATGTATTATTTTACAATTGGGGCTATTTTTAAAAATGAGAGTCATATACTTAAAGAGTGGCTTGACCATTATTTTTTTCATGGTGTAGAACATATTTATTTAATAAATGATAATAGCACTGATAAATTTTTAGAAATATTAAAACCGTATATAGATAAAAAGGTGGTTACGTTATATAATTGTGATGAAAAAAGGCAATGGGTTGGTATGCAAGATGCGAAGTATAATTTTTATTTTCAAAAACATTTAAAAGATACCATGTGGTTTGGAATTGTGGACTTGGACGAATTTTTATATTCTCCACAAAAATTAGATTTAAAAGAAATATTGAAAAAATATGAAAATGAAAATCAACTTCATGTTAATTGGGTTCATTTTGGTTCAAGTGGCCATATTAAACAACCGGGATTAGTTGTTCCTAATTTTTTATTAAGAGGTGAGTATAATAGTAAAAAAAATGGACCGGGTGGTAGATATAATTCATATAAATCAATAATTAAAACAAATGGTAATATTAAATTGGGTATTCATAAACATTTTTATAATAACAATTCAGATGGAAAAAATGTTTCTTTCGATGAAACAAATACACCTCTATTAATTAATCATTATGCGATACAATCAAAAGATTTTTGGTGTAATGTAAAAATGACAAGAGGGGATGTTAATTATTGGTATGATAAACAGGGTTGGGATAGAAATATGAAGTTATTTGAAGATATGGATGTGAATGATATTGAAGATAATAGATTAAAGGTTCAAAATGAAAAGTTATATTAATACTCTCTTTTAGTTGGATTATCCCATCCAATATGTTTTACAAATCCATTTTCATTTAATGTTGTAGCTGCCCGAAATCCTTTATTAAAATATAAATTTGAAAGCGCTTGCTCTACACCACCAACGTTACATTCTTTGGACCCTATAAATTGTTGATAAGGTAATAATAATTTACAATCACTGGTTCGTCGTAATCCTGGATTAAATGTTACACCATTCCAAACATTTGTTCTTTCTTTAAATACACCCATTAATCTATAATTATCAACTATACTAGGTTCAACTGGATGTCCATTATTTAAAACTCTAAAATGTTTATAAGGTCTTAACCAAACACAGTACAAATTTTTATTTTTATTTAAAATATCTAATGATTTTTCAATAAAATTATAATCATAGAATTCCCAATCATCTTCACAATGGAAAATATATTCGGTATCTACCATAGAATAGGCTTTATCAATACTTTTTATTTGACCAATATTTTTATCATTATATATAATTTGTTTTTCAATGTTATTTGGAATTTCTTTTATAGCTTCATCAATACAACCCTTTTTACCACTATCATCAATAATTATAATTTTTTGGATTGGGTAAGTGTTAAATTTAAAAAACGATTGAAGGGTGACTTTTAATTCTTTAGATCTATTACAAGAAGTTAATACTATTGTTATGTTTGACATTATATAATTTAAATATAAATAGTATTTAAATTATTTAATTTATACATTTTTCCAAAAATTTAAATATTTTGTTTTTGCGTTATCAAAAAACTTTTCCCAATAATCATTCATATTTTTGTTTTCGGGGTTTGTTTCACTATCTTTAACATCTAAATAACTAAACATTGGTAATAAATAAACATTACCATATGACCAGATAAAATTATCTGTAACCGGGTGTTTATGATTGTTTAAATTAATTGTCATATTTTTTATATCAAAATGCTTTTTGACTATTTTTTCAGCAACTTCTCTTTTAATTTTATAAAAAGTAGTTCCACTCCCATATTTTTTTTCAGGAATTAACATGGGATTATTATAAATATCACTAGTAGTTTGAAGTTGTAATATATCATATTCTGAATTTTTTAAAATATTATGATGTTTTTCCAACCAATATTTACTGTACGTGTCAGATAAATCTTCTTCTGCAATAAAACAGTATTTATCATCACAATTAGATAAGAAATAATGTAATGCTTTAATGTGACTACAAGTACAACCATGTTCCCCCCCATTTAATCGATGATGTTTTATTACATTATATGGTTTGAAATTATTCTTATAATCTATCGCACTAATTCTAAAATTATTATCTTTATTATTAATAAGTATTTCCTCCATATGTTTCCTTCTATCTGGTCGTCTATCTAAATTTATCCAGTAAATATTATAAGGTAGTTTTGGTATTGGGTGATTCATTATTTAAATATTCACAAATATCTTTATATGATAATAAATCTTTTTTTTTTATATTAAATTTTTTCAAAATGTCGATTAATTCATTTTTAACATTTATTAAATTATGACTATTATTATTAATATTGTAAATAGAATAATGCTCTGTTTTTTTAAACAATGAATACTTTTCATTGCTATTTGTTTTTAAAAAATATATAACTAGTAAGTGACAATTATATTTTGTTTTTAAATAATTAGATAAAATTTCGATTTCATTACTTGTTACCTTTTTGTAACCTGGGTATTTTGGATGTAAAAATAAACAAAATAAAGTTTTTATCTTATTTTTTTCTATAATATCGAATCTATCAAAACATCTTTTAAAATGTTTAATTGTATTTGGTTTGTTTAAATTATGATGTGGAAAAGTCGCATAATGATATGAAGAATCTATATAATTTTTTTTATCAAAAAAAGAGTTATCTAATTTTGAATGTAAACTTCTGTAACCCCATTTTTCATTATATGATTTATATTTTTCGTCATTTTCAGTATGAATTAATTTGTCCTCTTCTATCTTTTGTTCTAATAAATAAATAATATCATTAACCGATGATAAAAATAATCCATCAAATGGAGAACTAAATTTTTTTAATTCTAATTCTTTTAAAAAAATTTCTGTAAAACATCTAATCCCAAGACTTAAAACACATTTATATTCGTTAGTCATTAATATATTTATTTGATTATATTTATTATATTTAAATATAATTGATTAATATGTTTAAAATGGATTTTTACACCAAAAATTGAGAGTATTTTCATTTCTTAATAACCAAACCATAAAAGTAAATGAACTACCAGGTGTTCCTATAAATTTGCTGCATTTTGATAATGAAAACATTTCACAAATGGCATTTTTTGTACCAAATGTATTTCTATTAAATTTATCTTTATAATTAATTCCGAAAGGATTTTTTAAATAATATATTTTATTGGGAAATTTTTCTATAATTTTTTGTTCTAATACAAAATTATCACATGAAATATAAATTTTATATAATGGATTACTTTTTAAAAATTCGCTTATATAATTAAAAATATTATTTTTGGGAATATTTACAAAACCACCATCTGTAGTTCTAATATGTAATCCTAGTATTTTATTATTTTTAAACAAATCAATATTAATCTTATTTAAAATATCTTTTTTAGGTTTTAAATCTTTTATCGTTTCTCTAAGTTCATCAATTAATTTGGAATTAACTCTTGTTTCTCTAGGATATGGTACGTATTTTCCTATTACTTTATCATTTTTATAGGATATCATGTGTACAATCTTAAAAAAAACGCTGTTTTTATTATTTGTAGTATAAATAATTTCATTTCTATCTCTATCCGATCCTAATCTATTATAAACAATATTATTGGTATTATTAAATTCTTTTGAAAAATCTTGTAATGAAATAAATTCTAATCCATTAACTGGTTCAAATAAATCACAAAATTTAAATAATGTTTTTGACAAATAAGCATCGTTTCCCCAGTAACATTTAATAATTTTATTTTCCTTTTTTGCTATTCTTAATAAACTAAATAAGGGTATTAATTTATTATTTAATCCGCTATAAACATATATAAAAAGGGACATATATATTAAATGACTAAAAATACTTAAATACATTTAATTATTAATTATTTAATGAGTACAACTATTTATGATGATATAAATTATCATATTTACAGGTCTGATAAATATAATAATGGTATAGCAAAATGCCCCTTTCACAATGATAAAAAAATGATAAGAGTTATTTTGGAAATATTAAATAATTGTGAAACATTTATAGAAACAGGTTCATTTATGGGTAAAACAATATATTTTGTTGGTAAGAATTTTCCATCAATACCGTGTTATTCTTGTGAAATTAATAAAAATAATTATAATATTGCGTATGAACAAGTAAATTCTTTAAAAAATGTAAAAATAGATTTTAAGCCATCACCACACGCATTATATGATATTCAAAAAAAATATGATAATAAAATTTTTGATAAATATACTTGTTTTTGGCTTGATGCTCATTGGAAAACAGACCCATTATATGATGAATTAAAGTATATTACTACCAATTTCAAAAAATTCTGTATTTTTATAGATGATTTTACTATACCCGGTGACAAGGGATTTCATACTGATGGTTATAATATACAAAAAATTAAACCATATATTATGAATAAAGATGATTTAAAATTTTATTTTCCTAATTATCCTTCAAGCGATGTAGACAAAAAAACAGGAAATCCCGTAGGATATATAGTAATAACAAATACAAATATAAATACTTTTAATTGTTTAAAAGAAATTAAAATATAGAATATTTATATAATTTTAATATAATTAAATTATATTAAAGTTATAACGTATTTTAATACATAAATGATAAAAGTATTTTTTTGTTGTTCCTGGGATCCAGACCCTGTTCATTTTTTAAAAGTAAAATATGCTCCTTTAACACCGGATTCAAAAGGAGTTTGGAAAAATCTTGTAGCAGTTACTGATATAAAAGAAGCGGAATGGGTTGTTATTATAGATGATATACACAATTCACAAAGAAAAGAAATCTCAAAATTTAATAAAAATAAAGTAATATGTATACCTCGTGAGCCACATAGAATAAATCCAACTTACTTGAATTATGGTTTTAAATATTCTTTTACTTATAAGACTTTTTTTCACTGTTGGGCATCTATGGTATGTAAAAAAAATTATGACTATCTTTTAAATTTTAAAAGACCGAAAAAAACGAAATTATGTTCTACAGTTACCTCAGCATTTGATTGTGGTATTGGGTTATATAGAACCAGAGTAAATTTTATAAAAAAGTTATCTAAACAAAATAAGTTCTTAGGTAAAATAGATATTTTTGGTTATGGTTGGAATAAAAATGAATTAGGAAAAATATACAGAGGGTCGTTCCCGGGTCATATAGCACGTTCATCGAGACCTGACCCAAATATAATACCTAATACAACGGGTAAATGGGACGGTTTAGAAAATTATTCATATTCAATAGCACTTGAAAATAGTTGTGTTGAAAATTATTTTTCAGAGAAATTTACAGATTGTATATTAGCCTACACAATTCCTATATATTATGGATGTCCTAACATTAATAAGTTTTTTCCTGAAGAATGTTATTATTGGCTTGATATAACATCTCCAAATTGTATGGAAGAGTTAGATAAAATATTGAATACACCAATTACTGAAAAGCAAATTGAAGCACTAGAAAAAGCGCGTAATTTAATTTTAAATAAATATATGGTATGGTGTGTTGTTAATAATATTATAGAAAATGACAAATAACTAATATTATTGTAAATATTCACTAATTAATTTATAATCATTAATATCTTTTGTTCTTATACGATTATGTCCAGTTCCAATAGTATGTGTTCTATTAAATTTAAATTTTTTAAGTATTTCAATTGACATAAATTTCATTCCGAAATGATAAAAATGATTTTCAGAATTTTCAATAATATCTTTTATTGAATACCCCAATCTTTTATATTCTAATCTATGGTTTTTGTTTTCACATCCTATATCATTGTCATTTACTTGAATATTATCATCATATAATGTTAAAAAATCTAAATCATGTGTATCACGAATACCATATGCTGCTAATATACCACCATTATCAATACAAAAATTTTCAATATCGAGAGAACTATTAAATAATCCTTTATGATATTTATCAAAAAATACATTAAAATTATATTTTTTTTTGAAATCAGCATTCTTTAAAAAATGAATTGTATTATTATTTGTTAGCATATTAATATGTTTATTTGTCTCTTTATTAAATTCTAATTTATTACATTTACAATTACAGTTTTGTCCCAAATGTTTATAACAATCAGGATCAGATATATGAAAATATGATTTATCTATTTTATATTTTTCTCTAATTTTTCTTTTAAACGCTTTAACGCAATTATGTATATTATCTTTTTCAATTATTATATATTTTAATTGTTGAATATTATTATCTTTATTTATTCGTTTATTATATTCAGAATCAATATTTTTATCCCACCAAATTTTACCATAATGTATTTCTCTTAATAAATTTTTAATAAATTTTTTCGGTACATTTTTATTATAAGAATTTTTTATTATATAATTATCTTTTATAATCTCATTCTTAATATTTTCTTCAAAATTAGAATGACTAGGCCAAATAATAATCACAGCTTCCATATAAATATATTTATAATTATATATTTATATATAAAATTTATTATTTAATTTTAATTATAAATCTATCTTCTGGATGGATTCCAGATGGTAAATGATAGTGTTCAATAATTCTATTTTTTAATATAGATAATACATTATTCTTTGTAATAGAGCTCCAATCGCAAGTAGGTTTTTCTGGCGCGAGTCGTCTACCTTCAGCTGTTGTCCATTTTCTTCCAAAATCTCTATAATCATCTATAATAATTATAGCTTCTTTATTAAAATATTCATTAATAATATTTAATTCTTCTAATAATGGACAATCTTTTTCACCACGACCTGTTATACCCTTACTCCAATGCCCATCTAAAAAAAAAATTGTTTTTTTATTTAAATCGGAAACCACATTTTTCAACATTGTTGAACTATCACCTAGATAAAAATGTATTTTGTTTCCTTTATATTTAGATTTTGTTCTATCGTAAAGTTCTTTTTTTATTTCAATTGTATGTAGTTCTTTAAAATTTTTTTCCATTTCAAATATTGTTTCTCCTAGATAAGTACCCGTTTCAACAAATACCGGGTAATTTTTATAATTTGTTTTTAATAATTTTAAAAAATTTTCATTAATAGCTGGCATATATTATCTATATAATATTTATTCTTTAATATATAAAAAGTAATATTATTTAATAATTATGATATTCTCTATTATATGAATGAAACGCAATATAATTATGTCCTTTAGATAAAGCCCCTTTTTTGATATTTTCAAATATAGAATTATAATTTGTGACTATACTATTTTGTTGTCCACCAATAGCAGGACTTTCTACCCATGTAATATTTCTTATTTTAATTTTATCAGGATGAAATAAACAAACATAATTAAAATATAATTCACAATTAGCTGGTTGACACCATAGATCTTTGTTACTATTTCTTGTATCAACACAATTTAAATAATATTTCCAAAAACAAACACTATGTTCTTTTTCGACTACTGAAATAATTTCATCTATAATTGTTTTATTATAAATAATATGATGACAAATACCAGAACAAAATTTATTAGTTTTTTTTAATTCTTTGTTAATTTGTAAATTATTATAAAAATCAAATGTTGGATGTAATTTTAGATGGTGATTTAAATAATGATTTTTTCCATAATCAGGACATATTTTATTTCCATATAATGGTTTATTATCTTCATCAAAAAAAGTTGTTTTTTTAATAAATATAATATCAGAATCATATATTAAAATATTTTCTAGTAAATCTGGTATTACTTTATGTGCATATAATTTAATTAACTGATTAATATAACTTACTTTTCTTTGTCTCATAGATAAAGGAACCATGTTATACATATTATCATATATATCTTTTATAGAAAATGGGTATTTTTTTTCATCAAACCATTCAACTCCCGAAATATCTGTAAGTTTATTATTTGATACAACAATTATTCTACGATATCCCATAACATATTGCTTAATGCTATGTATTGCTTTTTGTAATACAAATTTATCTTTTTCAACAGATGAAATAACTATATCAAACGACATATATACTTAATTAAAAAAGTAAGATTTATATAGTTTTTATTATATTTATTATTATTTTAATATCATTATTTTTTAATTTTGGGTGTAATGGTAATAATATTATATTATTATTAAAATATTTATCATCTAATATTTCTATTTCTTTCAAGTGTTTATGTTTTCTTATATCATAAAAAAAAGGCCTTATTTCGATATTATTATCTCGAAAAATTTTATCAATCTCTTCATAAGAGTGTGATATATTTTGAAAGTTAATACCTATTAACCAATAAGAATGTTCTGTATTAGGTAGTATTTTTTGTATTTTAATATCTTTTATATCTTTTAATAAATTTATGTAATTGGAATATATATATTTTTTCTTTTCTATAATTTCGTCTAATTTTTCTAATTGCGAAAATAACAACGCAGCATTGATATTATTTAATCTATAATTGAATGCTAATGTATCATGAATAAATTTTTTGTCTGTATTTCCTTGTCTACAAAAACTTTTAATTTTATTGTATACCATAGTATCATTTGTAATAAAAGCTCCACCTTCAGCACACGTTATATGTTTATTGGCATAAAAAGAAATAGCTGATGATAATGATTCTGTTCCTGAATAAACATTGTTGTGTTTCCCCATAAATCCTTCACAATTATCTTCTACTATAATTATATCTGGTCTTTTCTCTTTTATAATTCTTATAGGTAAAATATTTCCAATGTTATTTATTATTACTAATGCCGCGTTTTTTTCAATACGATTTAAATAATTTAAATCTAAATTCCATGTTTCTTCATCTGTTGGTAAAATAACAATTTGTTCTTTTTCAAACTCCGTTAGTATCATATTATAAACAGCAATATAGCAATTATTTTGAACATAAATTTTATTACAGTTGGGATTTTTAATTTTAATACTCTTGATTATACAATGTGTAGCAGATGTCCCATTGTTTGTCAATAAAACGTGTTTAACATTTAATTTATCTTGTAAAAAAGTTTCGCATTTATTTACATATTTTCCAGTAAATGAAATCCAATCTGAGTCGATAACCTCATTTATATATTTTTTCGAATCTTTTAAATTATAAATAGTAGATAAATTTATCATATGTAATTAATGATATAATATATTTAAATAAAAAAAAATGTATATTAATTATAATATGAAAAAAACTAGTTTATTAGAAGATGTACATAACAACTTTAAAAGTAAAGATAAAATTAATATTTTAGAAATAGGAACCGGAGATGGAGATAACTCAACAAAAATATTATATAATTTTTTTAAGGAAAAATATACAAAGATAAATTTATTATCTTATGAAGGATATCTTGATTATTTTCGTAATGCTGAAAGTATATGGAAAAATTCAAATGAAGTAACAATTGTTAATGAATATTTTTGTAAAAAAGAGGATATTAAAAATTTATTAATACCTAATATACCTAATTACATAATAGATTATAAAGAATCAGGAGAAAGATTGAAAAACAAATATAGAAAATTATATAATGATAAAGATATTAAAAATTATATAAAAGATATAAATTTTGTGCCTGATATTATTTTCATAGATTGTTCAAGATTTATGCACTTACCTATTATTAATTTGTGTTATGAGTTATTCAAAGAAAATTCAAATTGTTTATTTATTATGGAAGAAGATTACTTTTGTAATAATATTTGCGGCGAATTGGCTATTTTACAAAAGTATTTTAAATTAATTAATATAAATAAATATAATAAAACGAGCTGGCAGACAGGAACATTAAGATGGCCATTTATAACTTTTAATATAGAAAATAAATTAATTTAAATTCATTATATTATAATATATTATAATGAAGTTACAAAATGTGAAATGTAGTATTCACAAATTAGATAGTAACAATAAATTTTTTGTAGATATTGTTAATATTAAAGATAGTCCTTGGGTAACTTATCTTGAAAAAAAAAATACAGAACCCTTATATAATAGTTTCAAAGCTACACAAAGTCATCCAGATTGGCCAAATGATTATTGGTATGATATAAAAGATTTTGATAAATTAGTAGAAAGTATAAAAAAATATGGTTATGTAAAAGAATTATGTAATAATGAAACATTTCAGAATAACTTCAATGGTAAAAATTGGAAGGGTGGAAAAGGTCCAGTAAAAATAATGCCAGATGGGAATATATATGATGGACATCATCGGTGTGCCATATTTTATTTTTTATACGGTCCTGAGTATGAATTAAATATAAAAAATACAATTTTACAAAATATACCCCCTATCAATTAACATTTTTATACAATCTAAAGAAGCGAATTTAAAACCATTGAAGTAAAAATAATTTTCAGGATTATATATTATATCATGTTTATGTGTATGATAATAACTTAACCATTTTTCTTTATGAGGCGATATATATTTCAACCCTATATCTAAGTCTGAATAATGTAAATAATCAATGTCATTTGCTGCTCGTAATCCATACATATCCAATATACCACTGGATGTTACACAAAAGTCATCTTTATTTAATTCGTTAACTTTTTGGAAATATATATTTAAATGTTGTTGCATTTTATTGGATATTGCTTTTTTTTTATTGTTTAAAAAATGAATAGAATTATCATTTAATAATGTAGATGCCACTCTAAAAGTATCTTTTTGAAAATCTGTCATATGTAAGCTATTTTTTTCCTTATTAAATAACGATCTACATTTATTCTTCATATCAATTGTTTTATTTACATCATTCATATATATAATATATATTGTTGTATAGTTATCACCATAACACAAAGTCGTTTTCAGTTCAGCATGTTTTGTAGTTGGAAATAATCCACCAATCCATTTTTCTCCTCGATAGCATGATTTTATAAGATTATTCAAACCTACTTTATTTAATTTAATTTTTTTTTTATAATATACATACCCATATTGTTCTATAATATTTTTTAAACTTGAATCATCTTCTTTATAAGAATTCGGAAATAATATCATTGTTCTCATATTTTTTAAATGTTTTATAGCTTCTAATGTAGATACATCACCATATTTAATTTTTAAATTAGGTCCAGCATTAGAAATAGGTACAGTATTTTGCCTATTTAAAAAAAAATTAGAATCATATTCAAGACTACCTTTTTTATTTAATCTTTTAAATATAGCTTGTTTATTAAGATAATAACAAGCTATAAATCTATGAGCACCATTGATAATTATATTATTATTTCCAATAGGTATTGGAAAATTTTTATCAAATCCATTTATTTTTATATTTTCAATTAACTTATTGAAATAAAATATACATTTATCTTTATCTTTTATACTATTTTCATTTGGCCAATCTACTAGTTCTGTAAAGTTATTAATACATTGGAAATGAGAAATATACATATTTTTAAAAAAATCAGTTTTTATATTTCTATCGTAAGCATAAACATATAAATATTTAATAAATAAATCAAATCTATATAATAAATTTAATTCCATATAATTTTAATTAACGGTTTATTTTTTATATCAATATTTTATTGAAAAATAACATTTTTTGTTTTTAAAGCAATCCATTCTTTTTTGTAATGTTGTGTTTTTCTTTCTATTAGTTGTAGATCTTTATAAATAGTCGCATTTACTAACCGTAATATATCCTCTGGATATACTACAATTTTATCTTTATCATTGTTTATATATGCGCCCCACCAAGATAAAGTAGAATTACTTAGTATATTATGGGTACATAAACTCATTGACCATAAATCAATATAATCAACATTTTTTTTAAAAAAAATGGTTGTATCTTTGAAATGAAAAGAACTTTCAGCTTTTTCGATATTATCTGAAAAAACATTAATAATTATTTTTTTGTTATTTAATTTATATATTTTATTTTTAATATATTCAATCGCTTCATAGTAATAATCTAAATTATATGATATATTATGACCCCAATTGAATCTTGTATGAATACTAATGTTAATATTATTTTTATAAAATAAATGTGGATATTTTTGTTTAATATATTCTATACTTTTCTCATCTGGTTTAATTAAATTTACAATTTCATCATAATAATTATCAAAGTACATATGAGATTGTACATATCCCTGTAATAAAACACATGTATCATTATTAACTTTATTTATATTTTTAACCAAAATTTCATCATATAAAGAATAATAATTATGTTTTTCTCTCATAACTACTTTATTATCTAATATTTTTTGAAAAAGTTTTAAATTTCTAAAAATTGTATCACTATGATTTAATGAAAATTTTTTTAATTTAACTAATAATTCAAGTAAACAATAATTATTAAAAGTATGATTAAATTTTTTTGACAACCCATAAGCTGTAAATATTTGAAATAAAGCATTACCTAGTCCAGTATTAAATTTTGATAAATGTGGTGAATTAGATTGTGTTAATAAAGGAACAATCATTATAATTTAAATATAAATTAATATATTTAAATTATTATGATAATAAGGAAATTAGAAAAACAAGATTTTAAAGAATATATGTCATTGATTGATAGTTTTCGTCCAATTGGGTTAACTATTACTAAGGAGCAATTTGAAACCATATATGATACTATTTTTTTAAACAGTATAATATTTGTATTGGAAATGAATGATATAATTGTTGCGGCAACAACATTAATAATAGAACAAAAATTTATTCATAAATTATCAAAATATGGTCACATTGAAGATGTAATTGTAAATAACGAACACCGAGGTAAAGGATATGGAAAAAAAATAATTAAACATGTGGTGGATTATTGTAAAAAAAATAAATTTTATAAAATTACTTTAACATGTGGAGAAAAATTAATAAATTTTTATGAAAAAAATAATTTTCAAGTGTATCAATATCATATGACTTGTTTATTATAAAAAAATTTAATTAACTTACAAATATGTTTTATATCAGTATCTTTAATAGTAATGTATGATGGTAAAAATAATCCATTATGACTAACATAATGACTATTTACAAAAATGTCTTTGTTATAATACATTTTTGTTTTATTTATTTCACCATAAACGGGTCTCGTTGAAATTTTATGTTTTTTTAAAAAATCTACTAATTCTTCTCTTCGTTCAGTAAAAATATCAACAAACCATGGCATCCATTCATCATTAAGAGGCGCACGTATTTCAACAATATCCTTTAATTCATTATAATACAAATCAAATATCTCCCTCATACGTTTTACTCTGTAGTCCATTTTTTTCATTTGCTCTATACCAATAACAGCCTGTAAATCTGTAAATTTTAGATTGATACCAAATACTTCGAAATTATCCTTGCCACTTTCTCTGCGTCCAAAATTTTTTATCATTCGCATTTTTTTAGCTAATATTTCATCATCTGTTACACAAAAGCCACCCTGACCTGTGCTAATGATTTTTGGAGAACTTAATGAGAAACATCCAATATTTCCAAAAGTTCCTAGATTTTTTCCATTAATACGACAACCCAAAGATTGTGCACTATCCTCAATTAAATAAAAGTGTTGTTCTCCACAATAATTCACTAGTTCAGTCATATTTTTATATCTATTATTCAATGAAACGTGTATAATTGCTTTCGTTTTACCTGTTACATTTTTTTTTATTGTATCTAAGTTAATAGTAAAAGTATCTTTATCTACATCAATGATAACCGGTTTTAATTTCAACATTCTAATAGCATTTACAGTAGCAATCATTGTATAGTTTGGAACAATAACCTCATCGCCTATATTTAAATCCAAAGCCATTAAACTTAAAATAATAGCACATGTACCACTTGTAGTCATAATACATTCCTTACAATTTAAATATTTTGAAATCATATTTTCCAATTCTTCTGTTTTTTTATATTCAGTAATAAACGAATCTTCTAACATATATTTGTACGTGGCTTCTGCTTCTTCTTTTTCAAATGTAGGTCTATGCTGCATGATTGGTTCCATTTTATACCAATTCATCATATCATTTAAATCAGTATCTCTATCAAAACATTGATAATATTTACCAATTAACATTAGGGTTGGGTCTCTTTTTCGTTGTAGATCTCTAGGATTTGTTTTTTTTAAATCGGATGTTTTTAAATATTTAACATAGTCATCATATAACATAACTCTAAAATCAAGTGAAATTCTTAATTTATTTTCATTATTGGGTTTATTATAGTGTGTACACATATTAGCATTAAAATAGTATAAATCACCAGGTTGTAAATGTATACTTTTAAAATCCTTTTTATCAGGCTCGGATTCAATATATATTGAATTTGTATTTTTCATTTCAGTAATGGGAATTAAGAAATTTTTTTCGCCGATTGGATGATTGCTTAAATGGTCACTATCTTTGTGAGGAGGCACCGCAACACTTTTCATAAATTGAAATCGAACACTAGGAAAAGATTGAAAAATCATATATTTTTCATTAGGGAAAAATTCATTATAAATATCTTTCACAAATGTACAATATAATTTTTTAAATGTTTTGTTTGTTTTAATGTCATTATAAAAAGTTATATGTAAATCAGTATCAATTTCATTTAATCCACCTAGTTCAAGTTTATCTTTT